>Ga0157364_1001780_pt1 | contig 18984 bp, 19 predicted proteins | sample AttsexASBM2_FD_111476 | JGI IMG/M metagenome (GOLD analysis project Ga0157364, IMG submission 111476) | Fungus gardens microbial communities from leaf cutter ant in Ribeirão Preto, State of São Paulo, Brazil - Atta sexdens ASBM2 | ecosystem: Host-associated > Fungi > Mycelium > Unclassified ...
TGATTGATGCCACACCTGATCACAAAGAGTTCAGCTTCAGTGGTAGTGACCAAGATAGCATGGTGCAACATTTTGATTAATGGCTGGTTGGCTATGTGCACATGTGAAATGGATGTAGCAATGTTGTTCTTGATGCTAGCATCTGATATGACAATGGCAGTGGAATTGGATGAAAGCACTTCAAGAACCATATTGTCTAGTTGTTAACAGTGGGTTTTTTTGTTTTTGTTTCTAATAGATAAATTAAAGGAAAATCGGTCTGAAAAATTGTCAATTATTCTAGAGTCTGGAGGAAGTTCTGGATGATGAGGGAAAAAGGAGGGAAAAATTCCATATACCTTATTGTTTGAGTCCACCAAGTGACCTTTAATGTTCAATCTTTGGTGACTAGTGAGGGATTTGAGAGAAACAAAGTGGTAATGCTTAGGTGAATTGAAGGGTAAGTCTATAAGTGAGTGTATGATATGATTGGGGGAAAGAGCCAATATGCATAATTATGATCTTCCCACAAGTTTTTAAAGATAAAGTTTTATAAGAATAAGACCTGCAATTGCTTTGATACCTTCCAAAGGAGACATTTTGAAAGCACCTAGTATCCAAATAGCAGCTCTTCTCTGCATTTTATTCAGAATTTTCAGAGGGTACAAAAGAGGAGCACAGTTGTAGAACCATAATTAAAAACTATATAGAGCAATAGAGAGGATACAGTATCTGTAGAGGAGGCGTTTTTGTGTTGGGATAATGCCATGTGATGAGTTACCTAAAATCCTCATACACTTGACTGTGGAAATAGCCCTGTTGCAGTAGAAGTTGATATGTTGATGGAAAGAGAGCTTTCTATCAAAGATGAATCCTAGATATTTCCATGTGTTTTTAGGGACAAGGATGGGGCCTTTAATAGAAGAGAGATCAAGGGGAGGCAGGGCAAAAATACTATGCAATCTGTTAAAGTGGAAAACTTCAGTTTTTGAATGTTCAACAATAAGATCAAACTTGTCCAGAAGCTTGGTCATTATATTATAGCTACAAAAGAGACAAGAGTTAGAAGAGATGAGAGATTTGTCCTGAGAAATAAAAAGTCCATCATCCACAAACAAAATGATAGAAACTGGGATGTTATAATTTTTTAGACAGTTTTCTAAAATATAAATAAAAGGGGAAAGATAAAGAGCAGACAAAATAGGAGACAGAGCAGATCCTTGGCCAACTCCAATGTTTACTTCAAACATGGAGGATGAAAAGTTGTTCCACACATAGTTGGTTTTCCTATCGGTGAGGTAGTTGGCAAAGAACTTGACTATATGACTGTCTATACCTGCTTTCTGAAGGATACAAGTAAAAAAGCAATGATTGAGGAATATAAAGAACTGTGCAATGTCAAATGCTAAGATGCTGGTAGAAAGGTTTTTGACCCAGCCTGAATGAATAATATATGTAAGTGCTACTTTTACATCAGTGGTAGACTTGAACTTCAATTCTCCTAATTGACATGGATAAATGAAATCATTTGCCATGATCTGGAATTGGAGCCTCTCTTCAATGACCTTTTTGATAAGTTTGCCTAATGTATTGAGAAGCACAATAGGACAGAAGGATTTGGGGTGATCATATGATTGTTTGTTAGGTTTGGGGATGACTACTGTTGATGACTTCTTAAAGTGACTCAGCCAATACCCTAGATTAATACAAGTGTTTGCAATGTTAATGATATTGTTAAAGCATTCATCTTGCTTGAGAATGGTCTTGAGATGGTTCCATGACAGTTTGTCTGGACCAGATGTTAAAGAGCTGTTGCAGTTGTCAATAGCACACTTGAACTCTTCCTTGGAGAAGGGATTCCAAAACGTTTTCAGTTTGCACTCGACCTTATCTAGGACCCTGATGTCGACATGATGATTGAGGGCAGTATTGAAAGTAGAGTGGAGAGCATTCCACAAAGAGTCGAGAGTGAGATATGGCTAATTGTTGTACTTGATTGCTTCAATGGCTGGTAATTTGCATTTATTAACCTAGCCCATTAGTTTCCAAGGGCTTCAACTTTTGTTGGCTATCTCTTGGATCTTAGTGTCAAAAAAAGTTTATTTAGTGGATTTGACCAGTTTCTTAAAAGATTTCCAGTCCTTGAAGCTTCTTGTTACTCTGTACTTGTTTAAAGCCTGATTGTACTCTTTGTTCCACCATTGCTTGGAGTGTTTCATTATTCTGATACATTTGGCATTCTTTTTCCATGCCCGATCAATTCTTGACCCAAATAAATTGACTAGGTTTTCTAGTTTGACATTGTCTGTCAGGTTCGAGGTGTCAAGATTTCTGATAATCGCTGAAGCCTCTTTGATGAAAGCAACTTCTTCTTCACTTTCTTTTAGGATTGAAAGTTTGGATAAGGTGATGAATTCTTCAGTGATGGGGACCATAATTGTAAGAGGAGCATGATCAGATAATAAATGCCAGTCAGGGTGAATTGAGTGGTTGTTGAACTCAGTAGATCCACTATGTAAAAATATAAGATCTATAACTGAGTCAGATTCACCGTCAGTATCAGAGTATCTAGTGGGCATGAGGTTAATTGGGTTGATAAGTTCAAATTGAAAGAGTCAGCTATGATAATAAGATTATCACTGATAGAAGAATGGTACAGAAATGAAGGATCCCATAAACTGTCTCTAATATTGAAATTACCAGTCATAATGAGCATGTTGCTGACATTAACCTCAGTATCCTTGAGATACTTTAAGGCTGAATGAGAAGAGTCTGAGTAGACATTCATAATAAATGAGCAGACATAATTGTTGATGAAAGAAATGAGTAGAATGTCTTTGTAGTGAATAATGTTATTTCAAAGAGAAAAACAAAGAGATGAAAGTCTAATGTTAATGTATACCAAGACTCTAGGAGTGTCAGATTGGCTTAAAGGTGTTCTGGCAAACAAAAGCCAGTTAGGATAGTGAGTTATCCCAACTAGTATTTTGCCTTCTTGATTTGAGGCACTTGATATCATGTGGATGGTGGACCATAGCAGTTCTTGGATAAAGATGATGTTAAAATCTGTCCAAGTCTCAAAGATAGTATTGACAATTAGCAAATTCTTCTGAACATTTTGAGAAAAAACCTTTAAATAGTCACAAATCATTGTTGAGGGTTGTTGTTCACAACTAAACAAATTGATTTGGACCTGTTTTCATGGATCTTAGTGTATTTCTTCTGGTGCCACTCTCTGTTAAACCTATGTCTCTGAAAGGGACATGAGTTTGAATCTATTTGATGATTGCCTTGACAGTTAGGGCATTTGAATGAATGAGGATACAGTTTGTCTTTCTTTGTTTTAAGGCAAGGAGGATTTGTCTTTGGGTAAGCTTTGTAACACTAGCTGAACTTACAATGGTTTTTAGGTTTGTGGGGCCCATTGTACTTGATGCATTTGGCCCCTTGGATTCTACATGAGAATGTGGAATGACCCCATTTCCAGCAGTTTTTATATTACGGAACCCTAGGGTTTATGTTAGCATCTCTAATAGTCACAATGAGCCTACCGACATTGAAGCATCAGTTAATAAGAGTCTTGGTTTTACTGCTACTTTGGACATCCCATATATCGATCCAAATAATTGCCATGTCTGATTTAGGAGACACTTTGATGATGCATGGTTTGAATACAAGAGTAATATTGTTGAAAATTTGATTTTGCTTGATGATAGTTTCAACATTGTTTGGGGTAAGGCAATCTTGAGCATTGCCATGAGGGAAAAAAGGAATACCTATAATCTTGAGATAAGACTTTGATTGTGGTAGTCAGAAAACTTTGACTTGGAGGGTGTCGATGTCATTAAAACTCTTGATGTATTTTCCAATGATTTGTAAATCTGACTGAAAAGATACATTATTAGTGACAATCGTTATACCTAAAGGGTCAGAATAGATAAAGTCCACAAGAACCTCAGATTTTGTATTTCTGAGAGACCTGTTGATATTAGAAATATGTAACAAAGAGTTCTTCATGAAATTGGAAATGATGACTTGTTTTCTTGAAGAACCCTTTGTGGTCATCTGGATACAAGGTTTGGGTTTGGGATTGTCTTTGACTATGTTATTGATCTGATTGATTTTTTGTACATTGATAGAGGGAAATGCTTTCTTGATCTTGATGATCTCAGATATACTGATATTCTGTTTTGATGTCTGAGCGTACGATTTGGATGCCGGTTTAGAGTTGTCATCCAATTTGTTACTCTTGAAGTATTTCAAGATAATATTGACTTTCTTCTGAGATTTCACAGGGATAGATGGAGGGATTTGTTCTATTTATGTAGGCTTGGGCTTATTGACCTCTTTGTTGTTCTTACCAATAGCTAGTTGGACTTTTGGAGTAAATTTGGCAGAAATTTTCCTTTTTAGCAAGTTAGATTACTTGTCAGCATTGAGAGAGTCCCAGTTAGCATTATAAACCAAAGAGATAAGATTCCAAATGGCCTTGCCAATATTTAAGATCTTTAATATTATTTGACTTCAAAGACTCAATCTTTTTGTTAGATATATACTTAGCTATAAAGTTGAGAGAGTTCTTGATGTTCTTAGCATCTGAAGCCAAGTATTTGAAAGATCCATAAAGAGAAATAGGGTAGAAACTACTATCCCAGAGTTCTGGTTCAGTGGGTGCATGTAGGTCATATGGGAGCTGTATATTGATGATGTTGTTATCCTTATTGTACATAGTGGGACCATTTTGAGAGTTAGATCATTGTTCTTCATTAAGAACACATTAGGGGGTTGGTTTGAGTGCATTGAGACTATCGCCTTGAAGTCTCATGTTAGTTTATTGTTCAGTCACCTTACTGACTCAAAGTGCCTTTTCCTGTTCTTTCTTATAGGATAAGGTAGGAGAATTGTTGTTCATGACTTTGTCAACATCCATGCCATTGTTGTTAGCCATCCTCTTGTAGTAGGTGACAGAAGACTTTGTAAAGAACATTGATGAGTCCCTAGATGTATTCTTATTAGTAAAGGGGGTTCTGCCCCTCACCTCATCATAATTGTCAGGATAAGGTTCTGAAGGAAGGTCCATCCCTGTATAGCTTGTAGAGGACACAGTTAATAATTCAAAAGTAAGTGTTGGAGATGTGTTTGTTATAGTAAAAGAAAATTTATTCCCTAGGTCTCTTATGAGCACTATCATGCAAGATGGTGGTACAAGAGAAAGAAGGGGTGTGATCTTCCAACATATCATGATTGTAGATATTGGTTGTGTCAATATGGCCTATTCTATTTCTCAAATCATTGATGAATTCTTTTTATTTCTTGCTATTCTTGATAATAACAAGTTTTTTATCTTGAATAAATTTTTTCTCAATAATAACACAGACTGATAAAGAAGCATAGTCAGATGGTCTTTAAATATCTGGTAATATCATATAATTATTGAATTCCTCTACATTTGCTTGGAGAAATAGATCTAATACTGAATTTAAACATTGAGAATTATCTACATATTGAGTAAGGACTTGAATGACAGGTGATAATAGTTCTATATTAAAACTATCAGTTATTTTACTAAGTATATCTATATATATTAAATGATATAGGTACAAAGAGTCCCAATCAGTATCTCTAATGTTGAAATCTCCTATTATAATTATGATGTTGTTCAAATTAACCTCAGTATTCTTTAAGGTAGATTGTTGATCATCTGAGTATACATTAATAAGAAAACATATAATGCTACAATTGAAAAAATAAACAAGATTAATGTCTTTGTGATTGCAAATGTCTTTTCTGAATGAAAAATATAACCTTATCAGCCTGATGTTGATGTAAGTGAGAACTTTTGGATAATTATTCTTAGTATACAATGATCTTATGAATATGGTCCACAAAGAATGATTTGGAGCTCCTACAATCTCTTCTTCTTCTTCAGATGTAGAGCTTAGAATACAATAAATAATTGACCAGAGAGGTTTCTGATGAAGAGAATTTTAAAATTCTTGTTGTTTTCTAAAATGGTATTACTGAGGAGTTTGTTCTTACAAATATTCTGTGAAAAGATTTTTAAGAATTTTAAAATCATTACTTTACCTTGCCCACAGATAAGCAAATTGAGTTCGCTCTAATTTCTCAGAGCTCTTGTAATTTTTTGTTATGCCATCCTGGTTAAATCTGTGTTTCTAGAAAAGATAGTTATAACTATCCACTTGATGTTTGCCTTTGCAGTTGATACACTTGAATAAATGAGTATATAGTTTACCTTTCTTTGTCTCAAGTCTTAGAGGATTAGTCTTGAAGTTAGCTTTGCAGTACCACATCATTTCTCTATAGTGTTCAAGTTTATACAGGCCATTATATTTTTGATATTTTGCTTCATGTATGTAGCATATAAAAGTAATGTGACTTCACTTCCAGTAGTTCTTGCATTGCAGAATGCTAGAGTTCATACTAGTTTCTCTAATTGTAGTAATATGATGACCTATATTGAAGGACTTGTTAATGAGACTCTTTGCTTTTGTATTATTTTGGAAATATCAAATATCAACTTAAACTATAGCTATATCAGATTTAGGAGAAGCTTTGATCACTCTAGGGTAGAATGCTAAAATAGTATTATCAAAAATATGAGTAGTCTTGATTACTCTTTCAATAATATCTGACATAATAAAAAGGTTAGTATTTTCAATAAAGCAAGGAATACCTAGAATTCTTAGGTATAATTTAGATTGTGGAAGCCTAGGGCTCATGATGTCATTTGAATTGATATCTTTTAGTTCTTTTATATATTTCTTCATAATATTTATATCAGAAGTAGAAGCTACCTTATTGGTAGTTATAATAACTCATTTATTATCAGAGTGAATAAAATCAGTAGAGATTTCCAATTTTATACCTTTTAAAAGTCTATTGATATTTGCAACATATATGTTGGAATTTACTAAACTTCTTTCCACATTGTTCATACTCATGGATACAATTATTTATTTTCTTGATGGACCTTTGGTTATCATATTTAGTGTAAGTTTGGATAAACTTCACTTGACTCAAACACCAAACACTGAGTACTCAATGCTATAATACTTAATATAAGAGCCAGTATATGATATCATCAAATAGTTTCCAATAATATATAGTATATCCCAAGGCAATAGGTATTCATAGAGATACAAGTATATTAATGTAGTAATATAATTAGTGTTATAATCAATGCTTCCTGGATGCAGCATAGATTTGGCTCAAGGGTAATGATGACATGATCAGCTGTGCTGCAAGAGTCTCAGTCAGTGCTTCATATAGTAGGTACCATAGCCTTGCTCAAACCTCATATATTACAGATATTATTCTCATGTCTGACTCATATATATAGTATAGATACTATCCTGTATCCTTACACTTTACCAGTTATACACTTCCCCTTCTCTCTTCTCAAGTCTTTGCCTAAGTGCAACCTGAGCTCTGAGCTAAGGTTGTAATATTTGGTAAAGTGTTATTGAGCTCACCTTATAAGAAAGATATATAGTAGATAATCCACAGACAAAATTAGGCAAAGTTACTGCCAGACAATGAATAAAACATGTGTGGCATAGACTACAAGAAGAACTAAGATAAGTTCTAAAAGAATGAATGGCATAGAGGCACTGTCAGAATGACTAGGATCTTTACAGATCATAAATGAAATCTTGGATAAAACAATAGAACAATCAGATGAAGCAATATCTGTAGCACTAGTGATAATGAACATGAACAAATAGGCTGTTATGCCTAAGAATATGGTCTCAGATCCAGGATGATTCAATGGAGACAGAACAAAATTTGAAGACTGGTGAAGGGAAATGCAATTATTTCTCAAGAATAACAGGGTGATGGAGACTGACAATAGGATCACAGTAATCCCAGATTGCCTCAGGGGAGGTGTAGCAGGTATTTATGCCCAGAGGAAGCTAGACAAACTAGACAAAGAATTAGAAACCCAGGATTGGGAAGAATTTGTTAAAGAAATCAAGACCACATTCAGCAATAAGACAAAGGCAGCAGATGCCAAATAAAAGATCAAGAGCTTTAAATAAGGAAAATGGAGTACAGTAGACTTCATAATAGAGTTCAATATCTTAGCTATGAAGGCGGATACAGATAAGCTACATATTATCTTTTTGCTAAAGAAGAATGTATGACAAGATATCATCAGGATAATATTGGGATACCCATCTATAGCAGCACCAGAGATACTGAAGGAGTGGAAAGCAACAATCACATTGGTTGGCCAAGAACATGAGTCCATCGAAGGATGTTAAGATTACAAGACAGAAATGGGAATGACATACAGTGGACAAGAACAGCCCATGGATATTGGAAAGAGCAATGATAACTTCAAAGATGGGAAGCCAAAGTACTTCAATTGCAACAAGTATGGCCACATGGCAAAGGAATGTTGGAAGAAGAAAGAAAAAGAAATGAGGAAATATTTCAAATATGACAGAGAAGGACACATTGCTAAGGACTATAAAAGGAAACAGTCAATGAAGAAACAAAAGATTCAAGAGGAATTAGAAGATGAAGAAGATGACAAAGAGAAAAAGAAAAAACAGAGTTTTGGAGAAAATCTCAAGTAGGTATGTTACAAGAGATCTCCCTTGTAAATTCTCAGAATAAATATGTTATTCCAAACTGATAGAGTAATATAGGAAGAGAATTGAACATACAAGCAAATGTGAAAATGAAGAGCAGCAAAAATCTTAATGTCAAGGCATTGGTGGACTCCAAATGCATACATATAGAAATCAATAAGCAACTAGTTAAAAAAGACAGATATAGACCAAACTGATAAACTTTTTATTTGAAGTTTTTAATGCAGATGGAATGAAGAACAGAGAGGTGACCAAAGTGGTGCTGCTGGAAATAGAAATCAACAGACACAAAGAATAGCTAGAAGCTGCAGTAACGGATTTAAATGAAACAGAAATGTTTTTGGGTCATGACTGGTTGGTCAAATACAATCCAGAAGTCAATTGGAAGAATAGGATGATAAAATTCACAAGATGTCCAGAAAGTTGCAAAATGAAACATCAGGATATTGAGTTTAAAACTAGGAGAACTCAAGCAATAGAAACTATAGCACAGGACAACAGCAAAATTGGAAATGAACTGGACAAAACAAATTCAGAAGATTTACCAGGGTACATTTGACCTTTCACACATTTATTCAACAAAAAGAAATTTGAGAAATTACTAGAATGACATGAATGGGACCATAAAAGAAATCTAATAGAAGACACTTCAAAGGAATTAAACACAAAGGCATATACAATGACACTTAACAAAGAAGAAGTGTTAAACCAATAGCTGGATGAACAACTGAAAGCAGGTTTAATCATAGAATCAAAATTGAGATATGTAGCACCATGTTTCTACATTCCAAAGAAAGACAGTTTACTCAGGTTATTTCAAGACTACAGGAAGCTCAATCAAGCCATGATAAAGGACAAAACCTCATTACTACTAATTGGAGAAGTAATTGACAAACTGAAAGAGGCTAATTACTTCAACAACTTCAATTTCATCTGGAGATATAACAATGTTTGAATTAAAGATAGTGATGAATGGAAAGCAGCTTTCCTGACAAACAAAGGATTATTTGAACTGCAAGTAATGTATTTCAGACTATGCAACTTGCCAGGGACATTTTAGAGAATGATAAATAGCATTTTTCAAGAATTACTCCACAAAGAAGTATTGGCAAATTATATGGATGACTTTGTTATACCAGCCAAGATAATGAATAAACTCAAAGAAAGAACCATTTGATTTTTGAAGATTGCAGAAAAGTACAACTTATGTTTCAAACAATCAAAATGCAACTTTACTATGAAAGAAATTCTGATACTAGGAGTCATCATTGGAAAAGAACAAGTTAAAATGGAACAGGAAAGAATCAAATCCATCAAGGAATAGAAGATACCAACAAAAGTCAAGGATGTAGAAAGTTTCCTGGGATTTGCAAACTTCTACCAGAGATTTATCCAGAATTTCAGTCATACAGCAAGACCATTAAATGAGTTAAAGGGGAAAAAAGAATTGATGTGGAATGAAGAACATGACAAAGCCTTTGAAGAACTCAAGGAGAAGATAACAAGTCAACTGGTACTCTCTCTCCCAAAGAGAGAAGGAAAATTTAGAGTTGAAACAGATGATTTAGGACATGCTATTGAAGGAGTACTATCCCAGGAACAAGAGGGAAAATGGAAACTGATAGCATTCTTATCTAGGATGATGCAACTAGCAGAAAGGAATTATGAAATTTACAACAAAGAACTATTGGCAATTGTAGAAGCTTTGGCTAAATAGAGACAATATCTGTTGGATACAGCAGAACCATTCAAAATTTGGATGGACCATGAAAACCTGAAATCTTTTGGAGAACCTCACAAGTTAAATGGATAACAAGCTAGATGATATCTGAAGTTACAAGACTACAATTTTATTCTGTAACATATTTCAGGAAAGACAAATATAAAGACAAACATCTTGTCAAGAAAAGATCAATTGGATACAAAGAAAGACAATATGGACATTCAACCACTCAAAGAAGAAGTATGAACAAGAAGAACTACAGCAGAAGTAATGATGTTGAAAAGGAAGATGACAAAGAATTTAGACATATTGGAAGAAATAAAAAGGAATAACACTAGAGAACATAAAGTGGATCAAGCATTGAAAAGAAAAGATGGACTGACCTGGGAACAAGATGGGATTGTTCATATGGAAGGACAAATATACATCCCAAACAACAAGAGACTCAAATGACAGATTTTACAAGAGAATCATGATCCTGTGGATATTGGTCATTTAGGACAACAAAAGATGATAGAACTGGTCAAAAGGAATTATTGGTGGCCAGGACTCAAAGAAGACATCAAGAAGTATATGTAGTGTTGTATAAAATATCAACAGAATAAGATTCAGCATCAACAGAAACTAGGAGAACTTCATCCATTGGAAATACTACAAAGACCATAGCAAGAAATCAGTATCAATATAATTAGACTATTGCCCAGGTCTAATAGGATGGATGCCATAGGAGTTATGGTAGATTGATTCACAAAGATAATATGACTAAAGATAACAACAACAAACATCTCTTTAGAAGGAATAACAAAGATCTATAAGAACAAAATTTGGAAGTTACATGGGTTCCAAAGAAAATTCTTAGTGATAGGTGACCACAATTTGTATCAAGATTCATAGAAGAATTAACAAAAGCATTAGGAATGAAAAGAATGCTTTCAACAGCATATCATTCACAATCAGATGGACAAACTAAGAGGATAAATCAAGAGATAGGAATGTTCTTGCGATACTACATTAATTATCAGCAAGATGACTGGACAGAATGGATCACAGTGGCAGAATTCCACTATAATGACAAAAGGCATGCAACAACCAGACAGATGCTATTTGTTCTGAATTTTGGAAGATATCCTTGAAAGGAAAACCTCAAAATACAAACAGAAATTCCTAAACTGGAAGAATTTTTGATGAAGTTACAAAGAAGCTGGGAAGAGGCTAAGTGTCAAGATTGTTGATGGTGGACTTGATTCATTTTTATTTTCTCTCTTTTATTTTATTTTTATTTTTCTTTTATTTTATATTTTCTATTTTTAGAACAACTCGGGTTAGGGTTTATCAGTCACGCTGTCACATCAGTCACAAGTTGATGGCAAAGTCACAAGACTGATCATGAGACTTGGGAGAATGGAGTAGAAGGTTCTGGAATAAAGTGATATACAACATGGACAACACATGTTGGCCTCATGTCATACACATGGTCATTTAGGGTAGGGTGCACAGTGGTGAGCACGGACCATGAGTAGTACTATATAAGATAGACTACTTTGTACTAGGAACTCTATCGAGTTCTCTTGTGTTACTTAATACAAGAGTTATTCTATTATCCAACCCTAAGGATTTTAGTTCATAACACTAAGAAATCCATGGAAGAAGCACAAGAAAACATGAAGTAGCAGTATAACAAGAAAGGAAGAAATCCTCAAGGATTGAAGGTTAGGGATAACATATGGTTGGAAAACAAGAATATCAATTCAAACAGTCCCTCAAAAAAGCTGGATCAAAAGAAATATGAACTTTTTAGAATCTTAAAGGACATTGACTTAGGGGTATTTCAACTGGAACTTCTGAAAGGATCAATGATACACAATGTGTACAACAAAGACCTGCTGACAAGATACAATAAGCTACAGTTCAAAGGACAATATGTGGAACCAGCACTACCACCAACAATTATTAATAAGGAAGAAGAATATGAAGTCAAAGAAGTATGAAAGCACAGGAAACAGGACAGAGGGACACAATACTTAGTGTATTATAAAGGTTATGGAGATGAACATGATCAATGGATTGTGGAATTAGGATTGTCTCATGTAAAAGAGACAATTAAATATTATTGGACAAGGTGTTTGAGTCAAAACCTATAAAGAGGGGGGATAAAATCTCATTTCAACAGTTCAAAACATTACTTAAACTTCAAAGATAAATATCTTTCCAAATCACAAATAACAACTATATAACTGCTCCCACTTTCCCAAACCCATACATCACTAGGAAATTAAACAATATAAATGAAGCCCAAGTATTAAACAAGGAACAAGATAACTGGACCAGACTGTACCATAAGACATTAGAAGGGATAGAGGTGATGATTGACATATAGAAACAAGTGCAGGATATAATGAAGATAGCAGGAGAAATCAATATAACAATCACAGAGATGGAGCAAACAATTTTGTAAGCTAGTATCAACAATTGAACTATGAATACCACTAACATATTAGGAATATCGGAGAATCTACAATATTTAATCCAAAGCAACATGAAAGATCAGATATTTCAAATTCAAAGGATGTTAGCTGATAAATTAGATATATATAAAAGATAAGGAAATCCATATGTGGAAGACAATATTTGGGAGATACAAGATCTATACTAAGACAAAGAACACAAGATGAAGTTGAAGAAAGGAAGAGTTGAAGGAGAAGTTATTTTAATCAGACCATATGAGTTAACAACCTCCTAAAGTACATAAAATTTGTTTGATCTCCAACACAGACAAAACTCTTCAAACCACCACCTCACTATCAAACACTTTGATCTAGAGGAGAACAAGACCTAGAATTATGGAAAAAGTGGCAACTGCACTGGTGGAAGAAAAATACAACACTGAGACATCAAGAAATGGATATCAAATAACAATATTTCAAGAAGGACCACCACACAAACCAAGTATATAATAACAAAGTTGATATTAGCTCTAGGCTTTAAGTAATATAAATCTAATGTTATTGTATATTACTTTATTGATCAAAAGACTAGAGAGCTTGTTATAGCTATTGTCTATATTGATGATGTTTACTTTATAGGTTTGAAATATTCTCTACTTCTCTTAAAGTTGAAGCAAAAATTCATGACAAAATAGGAATGTTATGACTTTGGAAAGACTAAGGATTTTCTTAATATATGTATAAGTCACAATTTTAAGGATCAAAAAGTTTTTGTAGATTAGTGCAAGTACTTGGATAAAGTCTTGGCATACCTTAATATAGTAACTAACCCAACAAGTACTCTACTACCATTAGGCTATATATTTAAACCTAATAATAAGTAGTGTGACTTTAGTTTTTGTCAAAAGTACTAGCAATTAGTTAGATTTATATCCAATGATTGGCTTGTAACATGATATAGGATCTACTATAGTCAAGCTTGCCCAAAAGATAGCAAATCTCTTAAATGGTTATTATTAAACTGGATTATACCTTTATAGATATTTCCTTAATACTTACAAGTATTAAATTGTTGATGATAGACTTAATAATAAGTCTGTTATGACACACTTCAATTTTTATTGAGCACAAGATCCAGAATCTCATAAATCTATGACTAGTTACTTTACTCTTATAACTTGTGAAGTCATTCTGAGTATACTACCAACAAAAGATAGTAATATTATTTTTAGCTAAGACTGAGTACTATGTAGCATAGCCCCCTCTAATCATAGCCATTATCTTATCTGGATAAAAAATCTCCTCAGTGAGGTTAGTTTTAATGTTATAACTTCTTATTTCTATAGTGATAATCTTGGTTTACTTTTCTGAGAATCCAACAGAAAAACTCCAAACATATTGATATTTGTTACTACTATATAAGAGATCTAAACAAGAACAAACAAATTAAACCTTATCATATTGATGGAAAAGAAAATTCTGTTAATATCTTGATAAAAAACCTTGGTTAAGTTTTTTTTAATTATTTTCATTCATCTCTTAGCTTGGAGATACTCTGAGTTTATCTACTTATATTTTTGCCACTTAAAATCTAATCTCTTAAGTGAAGGGGAGTATTGCAAAATATTTAACTTACTGATGTTTATGCTACAATCAATAGTATACCTGATACAATAATACACAGTACTTACAATGAGTTAGACATATGTTAGATGTGATTTATATAAAAAGGCAAAAGCCTATGGGGTTGGCTTGGAAGTGTATAAAGTATGGAAACTCTGTGTAATAAGCTTGGTGGTGTAGACTTCCTAAAATAACCTTAGCTTTGGCTTATATGCTGTTCTATCTGTCTGCCATATAGTTACAACTTCAGGAGATTAGAAGTCTAAAAAAGATTGAGTACTAATGTGATATATTACTATTGAATACCAGAAATATTAGATGTGGTTTATATCTCATTATCATTATCTAAGATCTGATGAGGGCTTCTTAGAAGTCCAAATGAGTTAGTTAAGTATTTAGAAATGTGGAAGTAGGAGTCATAGTCATATATTTTGAATAAGATACTTAAGAATCGAAGGTGGGAGGTATGTTATTGCTAATACCAGAAGTTAGTGATAGTTTTAGTTAATTTTCAGAATAAAGCTTTATAGTGTAAACTACCAGTATATATATTAAATATACTACTTAGGTTAGTTATCTAGAATAAAGACTACTAAGTATTACATTAGTTGCTAGTGATTCTCAGATATCAGAGATGGAAATTCATAAAGTTGGCAAGGATCCAGCAAGGATGTCCAAGATAGTTGATTCATACCAGAAGAGATTAAGAAGTGCAGATAAGAGTGAAATATTATTTATAGATTGAAATAGATTGTTTCAAACTTCATTCAGCTTGTATATCTACAACTAGTAGACTGACTTTCACAAACTAAGTTATAATGGAGAGCCCCAAATGAGGGCTATCTGTACATCTATATGTTGCACAAAAGTGACAACAAACAACTGAGATATCAGACTATCAGTAACTATAAAAGTTTTATTTGCTATTATCTGATGAATGGCTGGACAGATTTGTATGATTAAACTTACATTGGAAATTGCTCATCAATCTTATTCTCATAATATATGATATACCTTATAGTAATAAGTATTTATAGAGATGTAAGTATATCAATGTAGTGACATAATTAGTTATCTTCTAAAATTAACCTGACATCTGCTAGAATAGATAACAGCTCCCATCAGATATGAGTTTTGATCATGTGATGGAAATACCTTGTATATAAACTATCACTCTTTTGTATATATATCTCTATGTCTGAAGATTAGATCTTAGACTTAACAATATTAATTATTTTTATTGATACTACTTATTATCTGTTATTACTATCTTCTTATACTGAACTTCTGAATTACTGTCAAGTTATTTAAGTTTCAAGTATCACAATTAGTAAGTAGCTTATTTTATAATACAAATGTGGCCAGAACAAAATATAACAAAGTATTAAGTTCACTTGAATATTTGTCAATTATCAGACTAGTAAATTACAATACAACTACTAATATTATATATAAAGATGATATATAGGAGATGATTGGGGGTTTCAGAGTACAGTTTTGAGCAAAAGTTTTAGTAATAAAATACTGAAAATGGTTAGATAGAAGAACTTTACTATAGAAGGTTAATATAAGGGAATCATAAACTTCAAAGTCTGATCCCAAAAACTTGAAGTTTAGAATACTAACTCCTATATCGAAAATTCAATCCCAAAAACATGGATATAAGAGAACTATCAGCTCTAACAGTCTCTATCTGCTACCTCTAGTCATAACCTATGTTCATATCTCTATCCTATTATGTTCCTGACTACCTGGTGCAATCATTCTAGCCTTATGTCAGCACTGTTCTGCCTAATTGCTATGAACTAGTAAAGTACTTAGAGTAGCTATTACCTCTGGAAAATCTCATTTTGTTCTCTTAGGTTTCTCTAGAGGTAAGTCATGTATTAGGTATTATTTGTTAGTAAACTTAGGTTTCTCTAGAGTCTGAAGCACCATCTCCATGCTTCTGCCCTCAGTTGCCTTAACTGCTAAGTTCAATAAGAGTATTTCTATCATAGAAGACTGAATACTTGAGAGTATAGTGGTACATACCACCAAAATCTATCCAATTTTATCTGATCCTATCACAGACAACACTCACTGATATCTACTCTACTCAAAACATCTGTAAGAATAGATATCTCTCTTTTGGTCTATACTACTCTTCTAGTATAGATCAATCTGGCTCTATTCTATTATTGATCACTATTGTGGCAACCACTTATCACAATGACAAATGACTGCACAAGGCAGTAAATCTCTTAATATCAGATTTAGAGTGGGAAGTTCACAAGAGAACACAACAAGGAGTCTCTGCTAAATTAAAGTCCTATATATACAAAGTACACATGGTCCATGCTACAACCTCATGTCTGCCTCATTTTCTACTCAAGACCACCATGTTGTATACATGTGCCCTAATGTCATCTTCTAGATTCTTCCATCATATTCTAGGCCTATGACATCACATCATGTGACATGTCATGTGACTGTAGTGTCATGTGCCTCTTCATTGTCCAAAAGAAAAAGAAAAACAAAAGAAAAACAAAATCAATATAAAATCAGAAAAATAAAAGAAAAGAAAATAGTAATTGTTAGTGTCCAAAGTGTCTCATAACAATCACTCTGTAACTAAGCACATGGCTTTCTCCTGCTTTCTATAGAACTCTAAACACTATTCTGAGGACTTTAGTATCCATAAAGTAGATACTTGTCTCCTTAGATTCTTGAATATAATTTTAGTTATAAAGTACCAGTATTTAAGATAACTAGATTGTTATAAGACGAGTGTGTGGACAGACTTTAGGATTAGGGTTAGTGGACAGAAATAGAACAGTAGTATTATTATTAGTCTACAATAAAAAAAGGGCATATGACCTGGAAGTCATGTGAGATGATGTCATAGGCCTAGAGCAGTCTAGAAAGGTCTATAAGGCTAAAAAAGCCTAGACAATGATGTCAGGGAGCATGTATACCACATTGCTACCACATATAGGACACATAGACATTAGAGCAGAATGCACAGTCTTGCACAGTCACTGTGGAGTAGACATGAGGTAAACACATTGTTATAGCATAGACTATCTGTAACTTATATAAGTAGGATAGCAATGTAGCGAGGGCTTCTTGTCAAGTTCTCTTGTAATTCCTACTACTAGATAGCCAACTGAGAGCTTTGCTGAGGTAAGCATACTACAAGTGCCATTCCAGTGAGTAGTTGCTACAACATAGATACTCTATAATTTGTTATCTTGAAAATCAACTAGTGTAGTGCACCAATCTGGATGCCTATACTCAGAACTTCAACTCCCTTCATATCTCACTCTTCCTTATATCACAAAATAAACTACTTACTTATTTGTAATATCTGAACCTTAGGTACACTCTCAGAGATTTAGGAGTGATTTAGAAGTTCAATAATAATGACAATGATGATTGAAATCAATACAGATAATAAAGGATAAAGATTGATGATAATAAATGATATTATTAAGTATGAAGTCTAATCTTTAGACATGGAGATATATATACAAAAGAGTAATGGTATATGCACAAGCTATTTTCATTACATGATCAAAACTCATACTTGATGGGAGCTGTCAGGCTAATTTTAGAAGATAACTAATTATGTCACTATATTGATATGCTTGTATCTTTATGAATACTTATTGCTATGAGATATACTATATATCATTGAGAATGGTTTGATGAGCACTTTCCAATGCAAGTTCAATTGTGTGAATCTGTTCAGTCATTCATGAGATATTAGCAAACAAAGATTTTATAGTTACTGATGACCTGATATCTCAGTTGTTTGTTGTCACTTTTGTACATCCTGCATATGTACAAATAGCTCTTATTTGGGGCTTTCTAGTGCAACTTAGTTTGTGAAAATCAGTCCACTTGTTGTGGAGATACAAGCTGAATAAAGTTTATAACACTGTTATTTTAAATATAGAAGAAAAAAAGTAGCATGACTAGGCATAACAACTGTCACATAGATCATGAAGGTCACAGTCACAGTCACAATGTCATGTGATATTGTAGAAGTGTGATATCATACATCATAAAAGATATGATGACTTTAATTATATAGACTCATAATATTTAGAATAGACTAGATGTAGATATACATAAACTATGCACCAGAGATATATAAAGTAGACACATCTGTATTAAACTGAGTTCTTTTATGCTAAACAATGCAAAGTTTTTTTTTTTAACTAAACTCTCAGTCTTAAGTTGTAACAAATATTATTTTACATGTCAACAGTATATAGTATACATGGTTTTTAGGATAGGCTAGATTTAGTATAGCATAGACCATTAGTCTAGTTATCACAAATAAGATACTCACTGGTTGTGATACTTGAACTTAATGGTGGTTCAGAGGTTCAGTATAAGGATATGATGATAGTAGATGATAGAAAGTATCAATAAGAATAATTGATATTGTTAAGTCTGAGGTCTAGTCCTTAGACACAGAGGCATAGCATCTATAAGGATTCTCCCACCAATCAAGACACTGTACTTATTATATCTGATGCTAGTGTTAAAAACAATGTAGCTATATCTATATCACATACCTAGAGAGGACAGGAAATCATCACCA
>Ga0157364_1001781_pt1 | contig 18982 bp, 19 predicted proteins | sample AttsexASBM2_FD_111476 | JGI IMG/M metagenome (GOLD analysis project Ga0157364, IMG submission 111476) | Fungus gardens microbial communities from leaf cutter ant in Ribeirão Preto, State of São Paulo, Brazil - Atta sexdens ASBM2 | ecosystem: Host-associated > Fungi > Mycelium > Unclassified ...
AACTTGGTTATAATCCTAGGCTGCTTATTACCTAGACTAGTTCCTAATAGACTAATAACTACCTCTATTTTATCCTGATCCTTATTGTCTAGTCTGCTACAGTAGTACTATAGTTACTTAGTTAATTATAGTTGTAGTTATTAACAAGTCAAGTGTACAAATATATGCTTGGACCATTCTACTATAATATATATGATAGTGGTGTAACAGTAGAATATCTTACCCAAATATTATCTAGAGTTCCTAGGCCCTTACAACTTCTCAATATAAGACTAATCCCCTTATATTATATCTCTTATAAGCTATAGAGTTGTAATTTTAGAAAAAGGCCTTAGAAGGAAAAATTAGGAGTTATAATGAAAGGAATAAGTATGTTTCCATTGACACTAGAGTTTGATATTAACTTTAGTCAATTATCAGACTAGCTATTATAAAGTAACTACCAGTCTTAAATATATAAGTTTAGATTGGATAGGAAAAAACTTCATATAAAAGTCTGGGTAATTTTTTTTTTTTAAGTCAACAATTTATTACATGGGGCATGATGGCAGTCCATGCCTACAGAGAGAATTATGCATGAAGTATTAATACCCTAATCTTTTTTGTGCAGTTACCCAATACAAAGGACTACTAAGAAATTGAACCCATAACCTCAAGTAGGTTTGAGGTAAGTATAATACATATGGATGGGAGTCTCTTCCACTATGCCATCTCTCCTCTAGTCTGGGTAATTTTGTAGAGCTTGAGGGAATAAATAGATAATAAAAACAGATACAAATAATTGTAGAGTTTGATACAAATAAAGCCAAATAACTATGAAGTTTTTGATGGAAATAACTCTATTATAAAAGACCAAAATATCAGCAGAGTTTTGATACAAATAAGACCAAGTAACTGTGGAATTTTGATGCTGAAATTATTATATTGAAGACAAATATAGCTTAAAATTTGAACTATGACATCTAGCTTATATACTATAAGTAATAATCTATATATCTTTAATACTAGTCTATTTTTCTAGTATATTCTAGTATATTCTATCTTGTGACATAACTGTGTAACACAACTTATGACTTTGTATCATACCCTCTTAACTAAGTTTAGAAAAGAAAAAAGTAAATTATAAAGAAAAAGAAAAAACTTTTTCTTCAAGAATAGTACTAAATACTTTCTAATTTGTATCTTTTCCCATAAAGATAGTGCTCAAACTTCAAACACTTTGTTTTCTTTGACAGAGTTTGCTCTGGCAAAACTCTGATCTCTGTCTCTGTCTTTAATATTTTTAGATCAATTACAAATCTTGTAAATTGTAGAGCTAGTGACATTGATATTACTTAATTTAGAGTTATTTTTAGTAGGTTTATATTATTTCTACTTAAATCTCTATATATTTTAGACATATTTCTTTATATTTAAGACTAGTAGTTATACTATACCAGCTAGTTTGTTAATCAACTAAAGTTGACACCAAACACTAGTATTAATGTGACTAGTGATAGCACAACACACAAGTTGAAGCTAAGGTTGTTTAGAAGTCTATACTTTACATATCACAGATAAAGTTCTTATATTTTATTTTCTCTACTTTATGTATTTTTCTGTGGACTTTTCCTTTCAAGTATAAAAGAGACAATGAAAAGTAAGACAGATATTAAAACCACCAAGAGAAATGTGATTGAACATTGGTATGAAAAAATTGACATTTATGAAGGAGTTACTACTAAGACACTTTTGGATTCTAAGGCAACTGTATTGTTTATATACTCTGAGTTTGCCAAAGAATGTGGATTTAAGCTCATTAAGCTTGATTAAGCTATACCAGTAAAGAATATAGATAGATAACATGAGGTAAAAGTGAATGTGTATTTTCAAGAACATGTAAAGAGAGTAAAGATGGATGTTTATAACATTGAAAAGTATAATGTTACCATGATTAGCCATGGACAACCCTAGAATGAATTAAATTGGAATATAAGAAAAGTGAAGCTAACAAGGTACCTATCTATGTGTAGTATAAAAGTAAAAACTTAAAGAAATAAGAGGCAATAGATAGAAGATATGAAAAGTATGTTACCCAAGAGATTCTATAAGTAGTTAAAGATCTTTAGTAAGAAGTTAGAAAGAATGCTAACATAGAAACCTTGGGATTATGCAATGGATTTTAAGGAGGGATTTGTACTCAAGAAGGAAAAGATATACCTATTATCACAGATTGAGAGACAGAAACTGCAGGAGTTCCCATAAGATTAACTTTAGAAGAAATACATTAGGCTGTTAAAGTTACTACAGACTTTGCTAGTCTTCTTTGTCTGTAAGAAAGCTGGGAAGAAGAATATGGTTTAGAATTATAAATATATTAATAGTGGGACAACTAAAAATGATTATCCTCTACCATTAAATTCAGACTTAATAGAGGTAATGAGTGGAAGACTACTTTAATAATACTAGAAGGCTCTTATGAACCTACTATAATGTTATAAATTTGCCAGCTACTTTTTTAGGTAATATTGAATAACATTCTTAGAGATTTAATAGATATTGATAATATAACAGCTTTCATAAATATACTAGTAGCTACAAACTCCAGAGTAGGATATAATAAGTTAGTAAATGAGATACTTAAAAGGATAAATGTTACAACTCAAAAACCTTTGTGTAGGTCAATGGGGAGAACTATATATTGGGTTAACATAAGAGAACTTGATAGAGTTCCAAGTACAAACTAATCTACCTTATATACCACAGACTGTGGTCTATGTATACACTACTCTATCTTATTCTAAAGTATATATGTTTGCTATAAGATCAACATGCTATTATCATGTTGTATGACATTATTTGTTCTAGATTCTTCTATATCTTTCTTCATGTCACATGATCTTGTGACTATGCTTATAATATGTGATGTCATGCTAATTCCTAATCACAAGTTCCAAAATAAAAATAAAAAGAAAATAGAAATAAGAAAAGAATTGAAAATAATTAGAGTCCACTGTCTTCAATTCTGACAATAGAGAAAAATGACTTATATATAAATCTAGAAGAATATTAGTGGAAGATTAGAGAAGTATAATTCTTAGAAGTAGTAGTATTGGTACAAGAATGAAAAGAGAAAAAATTTGGAATAATAAATACTTACTTAAGTCCACTCTATACAAAATATCTCCAGATATCTCTTATCTAATCTGCATACTCTTTTCCAGTGTAGATTAATCTGAAAATAATCACATGATACATTAATAATCTTTATAAAATACTGGAAAATATCTGAGAACATTTGTTTATCTAGAGCAATTACTAATATTCTTTATTTTTTAAACATTATCTTAGTTACTGAGTACTAGTATTTAAGTTGGATAGATACTCTATATTCCTTAGTCTGAAAATTATTTAACAATAGCATCCTTCTTTAATATTAACAGAAATATACCCAACTCTCTGACCTCTCTCATATTCTACTCACTTTCAGTCTTCTTTCTCAAATTATAACCAGTACATAATGTAGAGATACAATATACAATCCTCAGCCAAGATCATTCTAAATCCATGTTCTATATATCTCAGATAATTTTTTACACTTAGTCTAATCTCTTCTACATTTTTCCTTGGATTATTTTCATTTTATAGGTATGAACTATGCCTAATAAATAAATAAAAAGCAGTAGAAGATGTTTGAGGAGCTGAAGCATATTAAGCTGATATTGTTAGTATATATAAAGATGAAAAGTAGAGGCTAGTAATTTTAATCTCAAAATTATTGAATAAGATAGAAATAAATTATGAATTTCTATTAGGTATGGTTCATACCTTGGTGATTAAGGTTTGCAAAGAATGTGTAGAAGACAGATGAAGTATAGTACTTATTTATAATGCATGGAATGTAGATAAATAATCTTTAGCTTTAGCTTATATACTATACCTCTACTTAAACTAGTTGTATATTTTGGAGAGAATACTAGAAGGGGTCTTAAGAAATAACCTACTCAAAGGTGGTAATGTGTGTTACTACCAACACCAGAAGAAAGTACTGATTTTAGTAAATTTTAGGAATAGAGATTTACAATGTAACTATTTGACTTGTATACTAATATACTCTACATAAAATAGTATCTATGAAATAGAGACTATAAGTAATTACTTTGGGTTTAGGTGGTCCTTAGATATTAGAAGGAAGTTTTATAAAGTTGTCATAAAGTTCAACAAGGATATCTAAGAAGTAATTAATATAGAATAGAAAAAGTCAATTTATACTGGATGAGATTTGAGGATATGGATTAAAAAGAGGTGTTATTCGTAATGTTGATCAGATGCAACTAGATTAGTATATAACATCAGGTAATAATAAAATATGGTAGAACTTACAAAAAGGATTAGATTATAATTTAGAGTAGAATTTTACTAAGATACAAACCAAGATAGAGTTATATATAAGTAAAAATTTCTTGTAATAGCTTTTCTTTTGCTTTTAAACTTGAGCTTAAGTTGTAATATCTCTAGATTAAAGATAAATTAGATAAATAAACTTGTAATTTAAACTAAGACTTGTAATTTTTATATTTTCTTATTTATTTTATATTTATTTTATATAGTTTAGTTTCCTTTATTTCATTTTATGGATAATAGCATAATATAATAGTCACAAATGTCACAAAAACATAATATATTATTATATCTATTATAGTTACAATTACACAACTATATAATCTAATAAAACATTAAAAAATTTAGAAGAACTTAGCTATTACTTTAGAATAGATTAGTGTAGCATATACAAACTAGCAAGCCAGAGTATATAAAGTAGACTACCTTATAATGGAAACTCTATTAAGTTCTCTTATATTACTCAATATACGAGTATACTTTTTTTTCTAACATTGAAAAAGTTAAGTTATAATAAATTAAATAAGAAAGATATGACATGATGTTATATATTAGGTTATAGCCATATGATTATTATACTTCTTTCTCTCATACCACTATCTTGTATGGTAGCACCTATAAGAGAATTAGTGAATATACAAATTTCCACTTCAGCTCTCAATACAAAACTAATTCAAATAGCACTCACACCAGCCAATATGAATGTTAATATCAACTTTATCAGAGGAAGGACCAACTTCCCCAGCAATGCAAGCTCAAGAAGTACTTCAGTTCCTTTAAAAGCTTTTTTTATTTCATACTATGAAAGGATGGAAATCAAGAACAACCTCCCCAATGAGGACATTGTGAACCCAATTGATAGCTCTCAACTGTTGTACAAGAATAACAACAATACAGGTAATTCTATTGGTAAGGTAACTGACATAGGTCCTATAGGACCCAACAACATGTTCAGAATGAGGCTCTAGCCCTAAAGAACACACCAACAACACAAGGTGGGTTTACAGTCCCAAACATTGCTAATATGAGTCAATTAGATAACATCATTAATATCCAAATTCTATATAATCCAAGTCAACCTACAGAATCAGAATGTTGGAATGGATCATTCTATCTAATTTCCCTCTATAGTGCTTTAGAGCACCTCCCTTCTGATTCAAAGAACATCAAAGAATTAATGATTTGTATGGCCAAATACATAGAAAACAAAAAAATTGACACTACCAAATCTAATAATGTCTTTGAACTCAAGAGCATAGATAAATCCACATGGGGACTTATCTCTGCCATTTATAGTTCAGGATGTGATTGCTTTTTGCTAACCAATTAAGGGGAGAAAAATACTGATAAATCAGTTAGTATAAAAAGGATGCCTTTTCCAATACTGGCCAAATTGTCTAAAGAAGTCAAGGAGATTTCAAGATGACCAATCTGTCAAATAATAACAAGAGAAGCAATAAATTGTATGCCTAAACATCAGCTGTAGATAATAATGTGAGAGAAGTTCTCAAGATCAAGGAAACTTTCTTAAATCTTCAGGCTAAAAAGAACAAAAACATACAAAAAATCATAGAGATAACAGTAAGCCTAAACCCAAACTTAACATGAATATGAAAGGGCTATCTAGAAAACAGATTATTGTTCTGATGAACAATGATAATAAAACCAATTTCATGAAAGATAGTAGCAATCATGTTACTAACTTGAATAGGACCTTAAAAATAACAAATCAGATATTATGGTCAACTTCATTTGCCAAGAAATTTCAGGAATCACTATCATCACAAATAAAGTCTCTTCTCTTCTAGATCTCCAGACAATTGAAAACTATGTGAAGAATGCTAATTGCATTAAAGCTGAAGGAGTTGAAGTTCCCTACTTACCTCAATCCAAATCATATCTCAAGATTATAGGTATTTTGTATCTAGGAGAATTTACTAATGCTCCTATCACTTTAGAAGTAGTTTAAGAAATCATCAAAAAAAATCATATCTTCAACAATATTGCTTTAACATCAAAACCTTGTATAATAAAGGTATCTCCCAAATCAGACATGTCCATCATCTAGATTGACATCTGGAATGTTCAAAGTGGAATTAGGTAAAAGACTTGATCAACAGGTGTTTCAACATTGGAAGCTATATAGCAATGATTAGAGGTGTAAATATAAACCTAGGAGTATTCCAATACAATAACTACACTATCTTTTCTTGCAGAATACAAGGTTTTAAGTGCATTAAGTACAAAAAACCTCATAAATCCAAGCATCATTGTTACTTCACTTGGTGTTGCAAAGCGAACCTGAAAACTAATCCTTCTAGACTCAAGACAAAACAAGAAGAACTATGTTCCCACTCTTTTAAATACTTGAACTGTCATAGGAACTATCAAGCGGATTCCAACCAATACTTCTTCTAGTGATACTGGTTCAACAGAGAATAACATTCCAAGGAATACCAAGAGCTTCATGAAAATAGAAGACAGTCAATTCATTTATCTGTGAATGGTGCCCAAGTATGATTTTGAAAAAAATCAAAATTTTCTCTCAAAACATTTGCAAAAACAACTTCATCATTAACACCATATTTGAAACACATAATTCTTATGACATTATTTTCATTCAAGAACCATCTTGACCCTCCATATGCTCCATACCAAGTTCAATAAATAAGAAAGACAAAGAACTGGTAGGAGTACCCTATTATTCCAACTGGATTATGTTCTCTAGAAACCTCTCACATGTAGGTGACTTATCTAGAGTCATAACCTACATCAACATCAGACTATCTTCACTTTGTTTTTCTTTATGGAAGGATATAGGAATATTTCTTGTGTCTCTTTTTTCAATTGTAGATTGGTTCACTTCTTAATTAATATTTATCCAGATTCATCTCAGTCAGCTTTAAAGTATCTTAAGAATACTGAAGTCAATATCAGTAGCTTTCTCATCATGACTGGTGATTTTAATATCAGAGACAATATTTGGGATCTAGATTTTCTACATCATTCATTACATAGTAATATTCTTTTTAAAGTTGCAGATTCTCTTGATTTAGAACTGTCTAAACCTACTGAATATTTTCTGACCAGGTATTTAGATAATCAACAAGACTCCAACTTAGTCATTGACCTTATGTTCCTCAGGCCAGAATTTATGGAACACAATAATCATTTTATTCATCTTGATTGGAGATTAACCTCTAATCACACCTCTCTCACTATTAACATCTCAATTTCTGAGGAACATGTTCAAACCAGAAGACAAACACTAGTCAAAAACAGCAAAGAAGAAGAATACTTCTTAAATAAATTAATTGATACCATCAAGGAAATCAATACAGAGAACATTTAAAGTAAAGAAGTACTTGAATCTGTCATTCAGTTGTTTGCATACTATACAGACAGAACTTGGTATAAACACTTGAAAATCTCTAATATCACTAAGCATTCAAAGGAGTGGTGGAATGAAAATTGTCAAAGAAATCTTGATACCTATAGGCAAACCAAATGTATCAAAGATTAGAAACACTTTAAAAATACAGTTAAGAAGATGAAACACAATTTTCTTGATTTGAAAATTCAGGAAATATTAAATAAAAATTGCAAGCCTTGGGAACTTATAAATTGGGTCAAAAAGCATAAACTCCCAGCAATTGAAGCCATCTAGCATAATGGTCATCTATGTATTGAAATAGAGGACCTATGGTCAACACTTTACCTGTCCTTTAACTTAGCTCAAAACCATCATATTGATCTGCAATTATTAGAAGAATTACCTGACAAAGAAACCATGAAATAGATCTCTTTTTCAAAAAAGGAACTCATTAGCACAATCAAGAAATGCAGCAATACTTCAACTTCTAGACTGGATAAACTGTCTTGAAAGCATCTCAAGAGAATCATTAAAAATAATATATGCCTTAGCAAATTCATTTATATTGGTAATACATACATTGATCTGGGTCATTGGCCAGCACACTTCAAAAATTTGACTACCATTATTATTCCTAAGTCCAACAAGAAATCCTATGATTCTCCCAAGGTCTTTTGATCTATTTTCTTGCTAAATACAATTGGTAAACTCTTTGAGAAGGTTATTGGTGAAAGGTTACAATTTGTGTCAATTTCCAATAACTTTATTCACACATGCCAATTAGAGGGTCTCAAGCAGAGATCAACTATAAACATAGATATTGCACTCATCCACTTTATCTGTATGGGCTGGGTCAAAAATCTATTCACTAGTATGCTAGCATTTGACATAGTGCAATTTTTCCCATCATTAAATCATCAACTTCTACTATTAATTCTGAAAAAAGCTGGTTTCAACCTAAAAGTCTTTATTTTCTTTCAAGACTATTTAGTAGGAGGTAGAAAAACTAAATACTTTTAGAACAGTTTTTTCTCTCCCTTTTTCAATGATGATGCTGGAGTTAGCCAAGGGTCAGCTCTTTTCCCCATTCTCTCAGCCTTATACATTTCTTCCACCCTTTATATTTTTGAAAAAAGGATAAAAAATCTAAAAATCCCAATTACTATTCTCTTTTTTGTAAACAATGGTCTTTTTATTTCTCAGAACAAATCACTTGTTGTTTCAAATGCAAACATTTTTTGTAGCTATAATGTTATTTCATCTCTTCTTGAAAAATTCAGACTGATCATGAAATACAGAAAAACAAAAGTGTTCCATTTTTCCAGATCACAGAGAGTATTTAATCCTCCTCCACTAAACCTTATGCCTTTAGAGGGTCTCATCCTATATCCCAAAAATACATGATATTATCTTGGGTTCATCTTTGATCAAAAATTATTGTTCTACTAACATATTAATTTCTATGCTACCAAGGCAATCTCAACTATCAAGTATATGAAGATGCTAGGGAATTTATCAAGAGATCTCATTCCTATTTAAAAGAGATGTCTTTACAGGTATTGTATATTGTTAATAGTCTTATATAGCTTTTAACTTTGATATTACAACAAAGCTCTACTTGCATATCATCTTAAAGAGCTTAGGAAAATACAAAGAAGAACAGCTTTATAGGTTTTAGGTATCTATGTTTTGCACATCTCCAACATCAGGAATTGAAGCCATCACTGGTTTAATGCCTATTTACCTTCATCTTCAAAAACTCTATGATAAGTTCCACCTTAGAGCTTATTCTCTTCCATTGAACCACATCATTAGATCAATTCTAGGAATGAGACTATCTGATAATATCAAACCTCATGTCCTATTGCTAGAAAAGCCTACACCTAGATAACAAGCAATTATCAAGAATTTTATTGTAGATATAAACAATAGGTTCAATGAAGTCTTTTCATCTATTTCATCTTTTAATTATGAATTTTTATCAGGAAACAAACTCATCAATATTTTTCCCAATCATTTCTCTTTTCATCCTCTAAACTATTATGGTATATTTGAACACTAATATTTTTCTTTTACTTTTATCTATTTTTCTTAATTTTATATTTCTTTTTATTAACAATGAAGAGGCATGTGACTGCAGTCACATGACATATCACATGATGTGAGGTCATAAGCTTAGAATAAACTAGAAGAATGATGTTAATAAGCATGTTAACAGTATATCTATCTCCTAGTATACATATAATGTACTCATAGACAATGTATGGACTTTAGGGCAAGGTAAATTAGTGTTAGCACAGACCACCTGTAATTTATATAAATAGGGTAGCAATCTAGTAGAGACTCCTTGTCGAGTTCTCTTGTGGTTTCCACATTGATAGCCTACTAAAAGCTTTACTACTTTGTATAATTATTAGACTTTGTGTCTAGTGGTTGCCACAATATAAATAGAAAAAGCAACAATAATGTTAAGAGCTACCTACTCAAACTTGACAATTTAGCTCTTCAAGTGTCATCAGATCCTTGGTCAGTCATCATAGTGACTGATACAAGTATCAAAAGTCAAGTTACTACTTTAATATCATGTATCCATAGTTACAATAGACCAATCATTAAGATAGTACACTATGCCATTAATATCATGACTACTAAAGCTGAACTCTGTGCAATAAGATGTGATATTAACCAGGCTATTCACCTTCCTAATATCAACAAGATCTTTGTTATTACAGATTCTATTCATGCAGCTAGAAGAATATTTGATTCATTATCCTACCTATATTAGGCTCAATTAGCAGTAATATCTAGAAAACTCAGAGAGTTTTTTAAAAAAGATAATAACAATTTTATTGATTTTTGGGACTGTCCAAGCAATCACAAGTAGCTGCTCTATAATATAGTTGATAAAGAAACCAAGAAGTTCAATCTCTCTTCTGTCTTCCTGCATAAATTGTTGTGGGATTTTAGCAAGAAATGTGAATATGACTTTATTATCAATAATTGGAAGATATCTTTTCAAGCATCAGATAACAAAGGTCATAATTTTCTGGAGCTTTTCAATAAAGATTCAAAGCCTATTAAACTATATATATCTAAAGATAGTTCTTGGTTAAAATTTTTTGGCCACTCTAACTTGCTATGTGCAAGAACAATCATCAATCACACTCCTATTAGTGAATACTGGCTTAGATTCTTCTCTTAGGAAAAATTTAAGTGTCTATGCAGTCTCTATTCCATTGAGTTAAGACACTATATCCTTTACAAATGTAAATGTTTTAATTAGCCTGACATCTGCTATGACAGATGACAGCCCCACTAGGTATAAGTTTTAATCATATGATAGAAATAGCTTGCACACAGACTATCACTATTTTATATAAATACTTCTATGTCTGAGAATTAGATCTTAGAACTTAACAACATCAATTTTCATTTTTTCATTATTAACATCTATATTGATCTTTATTATTACTATTATCATTATTGAACTTCTAAATCATATCTAAACCTCTAAAAGTACATCCAAGGTTCAGATATCACAAATAAGTAAGTAGTTCATTTTGTGATAATGCTCATCTACCAGAACAGAGTAAATCACGAATAGTAGGGACCAAGCTCAGATACCCACCTAGATATACTCATTGTTAAATTGAGTAGTATTGAAGTAGAATACTTGTAAATTTTTAAGTAAAAGGCTCATATTGTAGGTCTATTGTGACTTGTTCATGCAGAGTAGTAATATTCTCTAGTAAAGAGGTATCTAGTGTAGAAATTCTCTTCTTAAAGATGTTAGAAGTTAGGAAGATAGTAGATAAGTAGTTAGTAAATAGTGTGAGGTAAGACCAGTTGAGAGCCTACTAGTACCTATAGAGATTTTAACAAGTTTAGAATATAGATCAGAGAGTGAGGCCAATATCAGCTTCTCTTCTTTGCCCTTATATACCTCATCTCTCTCCATACTACCACTACCAACTTCCACACCAACTTCCACACCAACCAATTCACCACTATCTTACTATATAAGTTAATATGACCCAGTAGAGCAGTTGTAACTTCTAATAAAGCAACAAGCAGAACAACTGGTGGCATTACAAGTACAATTGGCCACTGGATTAAGAGAGATAAGAAGAGAAGAGAAAGCAATTCTCAGGCCCAGATATAGGTTCCAACCAGAGGTGGCTAAGCTACCATTGTTTGATGGAGATTCAGGAAAGGTAATAGGTTTTGTGATAGCATATAAGTTATATATCAGGATGAGGATGAGAGAGGAGATGGTAGAAGAGCAAGTGCAATAGATTCTAACTTATATATAAGAAGAATCAGCAGATGTTTGGAAAAAAAATAATCTGAAATCAGAAGATTAGAAGTATACATTAGCAGGAGAGCTCTTAGTAGCATTCAAGAGGAAGTTTGGAGAAAGAGACAATGAATTGGTAAAAGTAGCAAAGCTCAAGCAAGTAGAATAATGTTCTTGAACTATAGACAAATTTGTCTAGGTGTTCAAACAAGTAACAAGAGATAGTGGATATAAGAAACAGGGATTAGTAGAAAAATTCTAGAGAGAAATGAATGGTGTCATCAGATACAAGCTAATAAAGACAGAATGATCTCCAAGAAACATCAAGTAATAGTATAAAAGGGTAATCAATCTAGATAGGCATTGAAGAAAGAGTAGGTAGAAGAAAAAAAGACTAAGGGGAAGAAAAGAGACTTAAGCACTAAGATTAAACATACCAGCAACTACTAAAGAGGCATAATAGCAACAATTGTCACAGTCTCAAGTCTGGCTAAGAAGGCAAGGGCTTTAGTAGATGCTAACATAATCTGCTCAAATAGAGAAAGTGGAGAGAATAAATGCAGTAATAGTAAATATACAATAGCAGTAGGTAGGGTTTATACTAAGGTACAACCCATATATCATGGAGATAGACAGAAAAAGAAACTGTTACAACTGCAGAGGATTTAGACATATTGCAAGATACTATAGAAATCAGAGATTTGTAACACAAGAAAAAAGAATAGAGTATAAAGACAATTATAATATAGACAATTTAAAAGAAGCAGAGGATCTAGCAGTCCTTGACTAGGTTCTAATTATAATAAGTTTGCAATACTTAGTAGTAAAGTAGTGGATAACACATACTACTACAACTTCAATGAGAATACATTAAGAGAGATAACAGTAAAGATTAAACTTGAAAGAATTGATATATAAGAAGAAATAATAGTGGAAGTATTGAAAGGTGAATATATGTAAGGAATATGGATGATACATTGAATAAGGAAGAGCAAATCAAACATATAGCAAAGATAAATATATTTTACAAAGAATATAGAGAGAGGACATAAATTGATATGATAGAAGAACAAAAGTAGCATATAATCTTAAGAATGCTATAGCTTGCTTGCTACAATCCTGAAATTGACTTAAAGACAGAGAAGGTAAAGATGATGAGGTATCCTAAGAAGTATAAAAAAAAGTGGAGACCAAAGCAGAGAAAACTGAAATGGCAAAAACAAAAGGAAGAAGAGGACAAGAAAGAAAAGGGCAAGAGGCAAGAAGAGAAATAAAAGATAAAAAAAACCACAAAAAATAGATGATAATAGAAATAAAGAGAATAATAGAGAAATGGAATATTTGGAATAAAGAAGAGAAAACAGTGAAGTTGGAGGGAGAAGCAGAGGAATTGGTTTCTTCAAGGCTTTACAAGTGGATTTATATTTTTAGAAAGAAAGCAAGTGAGAGAATGCCAATAAGAAAAATGTGAGACCATGCAATAAATGTGAAGGAAGTATTTATACCAAGGAAGAGATCTATATATCCATTGTTAAGAGAAGAGAGAGGGAATGTATGCAATTTTGTAAACAAACAATTGAGGAAAGGGTATATCAGACCTTCAAAGTTGTCTTAAATGGCACAAGTATTTTTTGTAGAAAAAATAATGGTAGAAAGTATATAGTATAAGACTATAGGTATATGAATGAATAAAATAATTATCCTTTATCTTTGATTTTGGATATTGTAGGGAAGATTGGTACTAAGAAAGTATTTACTAAACTATATCTATAATGGGGTTATTATTATAATGTATGGATTAGAAAACTGGAGACATTTACTAGAAGGTACCAAATTCAAGTTCAAGGTTTGGACAGACTATAAGAATTTGGAGTATTTTATGAAGGTACAAAAATTGAACAGAAGACAAACAAGATGGGTGTTGTACTTGTCAAAATTCAATTGTACCAGAAACTAAGATGGGGAAAGTAGATGGATTTAGTAAGAGACTAGACTGGAATGTAAAAGTAGAAAATAACAATAAAAATCAAAAAGTAGTAAAAGAAGAATGGATTCAAAGCTTAGTAGAAGTAGTAGTAAAAAAACTTGAAGTAAATATAGTAGAAAAAACAAGATAAAACAGATAGAAAGAGATCTAGTGTTCAAGAAAAGAAAGGTATATATATAAAAGAATGAGGAGTTGAAGATAGAGATTATCTAGTTGCATCATGATATACTAGTAGTTATATATAGAGAAAGATGGAAAATGACAGAGTTGGTCATAAGGAGTTACTGGTGGCCAGAAGTAACCAAATATGTAGGAAAATATAAAATACTAGAAAAACTATAGACATATTTGATGGTTGACTTTATCATGAAGTTGCCACTAGTAGCAGAAAAAGATATAATTCTAGTAGTACATGATAAGTTGTCAAAAATAGCATATTTTGTAGCAATAACTGAAGAGACATTAGTAGAGAGCAAGATTATTTAGAGATAATGTATGAAAGTTGCACAAACTACTAGAGAGTGTTATTTTGGATAAGAGACTAAATTTTGTAGCAGAGTTGACAAAGAAGTTGTTCAACAGTTTTTTACTCACAAATGAATGAACAAACCAAGTATATAAACTAGAAACTAAAACAGTATCTATGGTTTTTTGTAGATCACAGACAGAAGAACTGGCCTAAGAGACTGACATCTACAGAGTTTGTAGTAAACAGTAAAGTTCATTTGGCAACTAAAGTATCTTTATTTATAGCATACTATAAAAGGGAAATAAGAATGAGAGCAGATATCAGAAAGAAGAAAAAGATAGAGAAGATGATAGAATTTGTAGAAAAGATGAAGAGAATCCAGAAAGAGATAGAGATAGTATTAAAGAAAACACAAGAGGGGATAAAGAGATAGATAGACAGTAGAAAAAAAGAAGCAAAAGTATGGAAGGAGAAACAAGGTCATATTAAGTATAAAAGAATTAGTGTTCAAAGAGTGACTAGCTAGAAAGTTAGTAGACTGTTATGTGGACTCATACACTATTAATAGCAGACTTTGAAAGGAGAATAAGTACAGAAGTCAGAAGATAGAAGAAGCTGGAAGAGTTAGAAGAATAAAACTTTAGAAGAGAGTATTCTACTTGATTAGAATGGACTCTTAGTACTTAGAGTAGCTATCATCTTTAGGAAACTCTATTCTGATTTTCCTGAAGATGAGTCTTATATGTGGTACTATTAGACAATAACACTTAGGATTTCTCTAGAGTTATAAATAAATGATCCAACTCCAAAGTTAACAACTAACAGTAATGAGAAAAGGAGGTACTAAGATAACAATACTATTATTTCTCACTGGAAAGAAGAATGAGGTTATAGGCTTTATCAATATCTATAGAAGTCAAATATAAGAGAGCAACAAAGATATACAGGATAGTGTGATTATTAGAATATAAATAATAAAGAGTAGTAAAAATATAGAATAATATTATTATTGAGAAATTGGAGACTGGTACCCAAGAGTTTACCACAGTTAGTAAGCTATATAATAAAATTCAGGAAGAATTCAAGAAATAAACAAGAAGTCTAGAAAAGTAGATTAACTATTGTTATAGACTAAAACCCTTAGAGTCAGATAATAGAACAACTCTTGTATTGAGTAACACAAGAGAACTCAATGGAGAACTCTTCTACAAACTAGTCTACCTTATATAGTCCTATAGGTGGTCCATGTTAATTACTATGCACCCTACCCTAAACAACCATGTATAGTTCATGAGGCCAACATGTGGTGTTCATGTTGTATGATGTTATCTGTTCTCGAATCTTCTACTAAGTTCTCCCAAGTCCTGTGATCTGTCTTGTGACTACACCATCAGGTTGTGACTGATGTGACAGCGTAACTGATCAACCCTAACCTTAGTTGTTCTAAAAGTAGAAAATAGAAAATAGAAAAATAAAACAGCATAAAAAGTGAAAAGTGAAATAGTGAAAAACTAAGTCTTCCATTTGTGAACTTGACAACTATGGCCATTGAAACATGGTACTAAGATGTATAATGAGTATGTGCAAATCTTCAAGAAGACAGCATAAGAGAATGGCTATAGCAGTAAGCCTCTAATAGAGAAATTAGTATAAAAGATTAACTAGATAGAAATTGATAGCAGTTAAGAGTTAAAGAGAAGGTATATAATAGAAATAAAAGTAACAACAATAAGCAGGTTCTCTAAGAGACAAAATAACTCTACTCTAAAGAGGCAAAGGATGTTTTTAGATTATAGAGGGGAATGAAATACTCAAGAGACCTAAATGCTATGAAGATAAATAAATAATCATACTCTACAGAGTGCTGGATATGTGGTAGACCAGACCATGTTACCAAGAACTGCTAGAACTAGTATGGATATTTAAGAATAGTCTAATGAAGAAGTAGTTAGGATTTGTTAAAAGACAATAGGAGTTAGTAATTCCTTTGTTGGTCTTCTCCAATAAGTTTAAATTATTAAAGAAAAATTGTTATTAAGAAGATCAACATCTATAAAGAGGTCATTACCAAGATACTGAAACAGCCATACTATTTATGTATCTTAGGCTTGTCAAAGAACATAGATTTGAGATAATTGAGTTGAAATACCCAATATCAGTAAAATATAAAGATAGATGTATGTGATATAGAAAAATAAGATATTAGGAATGTTATAGTTCTAAATGTACAACTTTGATATAGACTGGGAAACAGAAGAGGTAAAAATAACAAGATGTTTATTAATATATAGATATAATAAAAATCTGAGCAAAAAAACAGAATAAAAATAAAAAAAGAAGAAAAAGAAGATAATATAGATTAGATAGGTAAAAGAGACTGAAAGGGGTGTAGCAAGCCTAGTCCTCAAGAAATTTCATAAGTAGCTAAATATATTTGGAAAGAAGTAATTAAAATTAGATATCTAGATTAATAGAACTAGGTATAAGTTAGATAAGAGAAGAAAGAGATATCCAGTTCATAATTGTATAAGAAAAGATATGTCTGGAAGGAAAGAATGTTAGTTGAATAACAAAAGGAAACATAAAGCAAGATACATGAGAAATAGACAACCAACAACACACTTACTTAACAAATATTCTTGAGGCAAAGCCAAGTTCTTCAATTTCTTGAAATTTATGCCCATGAGAGCTTTTGTAAGACTAATAGCCAATTGATTTTTAATTTCCTTTCTTTTTTCTTTTCTCAACTGTACTCTTTTTATCTCTTCTTCTTTAATCTCCTTCTCAAAATCCCCTACCAAGTCTATCACATTTCCTAAGTTCTCCAACTCCTCCCAAGTATCTTTCTCTGCTGTATATCTATTCTACCTGACCAAATACTTTAGTTTCCCCCTCACATCTCTCCTATTCAATATTTTCTCAACTTCATACTCTTTTTCTCCATCTATTTCTACTGGAGGATATAAGATCTTCTTCTATTCCTCTATCTGCTTCTGATACATTGATATCCTACTCATATTAATTACCAGGTGAATTTTCATTAATACCAGTAACTCCAGCTCCACTATATTTTCTGATATAATTTTCTTAATTTTATATAGTCTCACAAATTTCTCTGTCAACTTTGTTGTCTTCCTATTCCTCATCTGCTACATCAAATCCCTCATACTTAACAACACTTTATCTCCCTCCTTATATTCCACTGCTTTCTTCCTATTCATATTTACTTTTTTCATTTCCTCCTATGATTTTCTCAATGCTGCTTTCATTTTCTGATATATCTTCTTCTCTTTCACAAACTCCTCTACTTTCACATGCTTTCTCTTTTTCCTTATCTCTCAAAGTCCATTCTTGGTTCTTTTCCATATTTAACTCTAAATGATGATAGCTTTGTAGATGTATATACTTTGTTGTTCAAAGCAAACTCTGCAGTTGCCAACCATTTCAACCAATTACTTTGTCTATAATTGATGTACATTCTCAAGTACTATTCCAACTCTTGATTCATCCTCTCTGTCTGTCCATCTGTTCATGAATGAAAAGTGTTGATAGCTTTGTTTCTATTCTCAACATTTTATTCAACTTCTTTATCAACTCTACCACAAACTGGGGCTCTTTATTTAAAATCATACTCTTCAGCAATCCATACAACTTCTACATATTGTTCCTAAATAACTTAGCTAATTCTTCTGCTGTAATTTTTTCTGTTGTCACAATAAAGTATAAAATTTTTGAAAAATTATTGCATACTATCAAAATTGAGTCATAGTCTCTTGATACTGGTAACTTTGTAACAAAGTTTACTAATATATGCTGCCATGGTTTTTTTGGTACTATGCTCAGTTTTAATCTTCCTGCTAGTATTTCTGCCCTATTCTTTATTCTTTAATACTGATTACATCTCTATATATTGCTTCATCTCCTTTGTAACTCCTGGCTACCAATAATTTCTAGTAACCAATTTCACTGTCTTTCACTAATCTCTATGTCCTGCTATTGGCATATTGTGATGAAGTCAAAATCTCTATCATACTGCAAACTCTGATGTTCAATGTTAAAAATGTGAAGTTACACCAGTCTGTAGCCTAACTCTGACTACTTTTAGTATATTTGTGATCATTGCTGTTAAGATCGTTGACGGTGGACTTTATTTTATTTTTCCTTTTCATTTTTATTTTACTTTTCTTTCTTTTTCCTTTTGAATTTTCTATTTTTAGAACAACTCAGGTTAGGGTTGATCAGTCACGCTGTCACATCAGTCACAAATTGATGGAATAGTCACAAGACTGATCACGGGACTCAGGAGAATAGAGTAGAAGGTTCTGGAATAAAGTGATGTCATACAACATGGATAACACATGTTGGCCTCATGTCATACACATGGTCATTTAGGGTAGGGTGCACAGTAGTGAGCACAGACCATGAGTAGTAGTATATAAGGTAGACTACTTTGTACTATGAACTCTATCGAGTTCT
>Ga0157364_1001782_pt1 | contig 18975 bp, 13 predicted proteins | sample AttsexASBM2_FD_111476 | JGI IMG/M metagenome (GOLD analysis project Ga0157364, IMG submission 111476) | Fungus gardens microbial communities from leaf cutter ant in Ribeirão Preto, State of São Paulo, Brazil - Atta sexdens ASBM2 | ecosystem: Host-associated > Fungi > Mycelium > Unclassified ...
AACAATCACAGGCGATCGGTATCGAACGCAATTGATGCGTTTGAGCCAAGCATTGAAAGACAAACGGCCGCAATACAACGAGAGACACGATAAAGTGATTTTGCAGCATGACAATGCTCGACCTCATATTGCGAAAGTGGTCAAGACATACTTGGAAACGTTGAAATGGGAAGTCCTACCCCATCCGCCGTATTCTCTAGACGTTGCTCCCTCTGACTATCACTTGTTTCGATCAATGACACACGGCCTGGCTGACCAGCGCTTCCGGTCTTATGAAGAAGTAAAAAATTGGATCGATTCGTGGATAGCCTCAAAAGATGACCAGTTTTTTCAACGCGGGATTCGTACGCTACCCGAAAGATGGGAGAAAGTAGTGGCGATGGACAATACTTTGAATCATAAATGTATAACCAATTTTTTACAATAAAGCCTCGAATTTCGGAAAAAAAACGGCGGAAGCAAAGTTGTACACCTAATAATCTTACGATAGATATTCACTCAACTGATTTTGAGAGCAAAAATGAAATTAAAGGAGCTACAAAATTTCAAGCAGCAAATGCAAATCATAATCTGTATGACCATAACCCGTCACAGCTCAGTGATGGAATGGAGACAGAGGAAGGAGTGGGAAAAGGAATAAAAAAATGGTGGACATGAATACTTACGTTTCTAGTGCTCTAGATATAACAAAGAAGCGATCCCGATTTCTGATTGGTTCCGTCATTTTTTCTACGAATAGTCTTCTAGAATTCTAATTTCGATCGTGATTTTTAAATCTTAATATGTACTGTAGTCTCCAAAGAGAATCAGTCATCAGAATGATCTTCTTTGTAGTCAGTAGAAATACTGCTATTATAGGAATCACACTCTGTTTGTGGAATGACAGATGTAAACGCAGGTCGCTATTTTTTCTTTAGACGATTAATTATAACCTTTAAATATGCTCGGTTGCACTTCTTTATTATATCTAGGACTCTAGCTTATGCTTGTGCCCACTATGGGTCCAACATTTCTCCTCTATTCGTGGCTACGTACCGGCCATGATGGAAGGAATAACATGGTGTGTATTTGCAAGTATTTCTTTCTGAATCTTCGCCGTCTCTATCTATGAATGTCGATAAGACACTAAGAGGCTGACAACTGTAACGCTAAACATTCGGATTGACTTATGACATCTTAAGGTTGTACTTAAAATAGTCTTAAATACAAGAATCGACTATGGATACCGGTTTGTTTCGCGTCGTGAAATTAATACTGAATCTTTTCTTGTTTAACACATTTTGCGTTTCTCACTCTATAGAAAAAGAAACATAAAGTGTGTTAAACAAGGCAAGATTCAGTACCAATTTCACGACGCGAAGCAGTCGGTATTCATAGTAGTATTTCCCATGGTAGTATTTCCCAATTGAACACGGACCCGATTGGACATGGATCCAATCGGACACGAACTCGATCAGACACACAGCGTTGTATTAGGACACGGACTTGCACACAGATTGTGTACAGAGATGCGATTCTGTAATTGTTTTACACCTATCGACAGTTGTCGGTGTCATTGCGCAACGACATCGATAATTATCGATAGGCATGTAAAACAATTACAGAATGTATCCCAGATCCGATTGCACACAGACTCGATTGCGCACCGACCTGATTGCTCACTGTGACAGAATTTTTAATCTCAATAGCAATACAATTATAGAAGTTGTGCGCCCCTTTGCAGAGGGATAGGAGGATGAGAGTCGCTTCGTGTGGATATATAAACACTTATTTATGTTTTTTCATTTATTAATATTTTCCCCGTTTTTCTGATTGCTATTGCGTCTAATTGAATCTATGTGAAATCAGATTTATGTGCAATCGGGACACTCCGTGCCCTAATATAATGTCCGATCAAGTTCGTGTCCGATTGGGAAATACTGCTGTATCCGATCGATAATGTGCGCAATCGGGACATTCCGAAAATGTATAGTGTACGTAACGTAAACTGTAATAATTTCAATGCTGATAATAAATTTGGAATACACCCATACTTGCTTCCGACGGCTTTGAACGCGCGTGGCGGGAAGACTGAAAGGCATTATTTTACCCATCCCAAAAACCCAGGAGGTATTTTTACCCACTTAAAAAAACCTGAAATTTATGGGTTTTTTTGGGTTTTATTGAGATTTTGTATAAGAAAAATAAATTTTTTAACCGATAACACATAAAAGAACGTATTTATAAATATTTATTTATTATAAATATTTATTTTTTTTATGAATATAAGTATATTAAACTGAACTGATATAATGTTAACATATTATACTAATTTTAATACATATAGAGTGTACAAAAAGTCTCAGACCCTTTAAATTTAAATATCTTGAAAAGTACACATTTTCAAGAAAAATGTTTATTTTTCAAAATATTTAAAGGTCCGAGACTTTTTATACACCCTGTATATAGGGTACATATGTACAAGCCGTTTTACTTTTTAACTATAGCCGTTTTACTTTTTACATAATTTTAATTCATTATCAAAAATCGTAATTTTTTTAAGACAATTTTTTAAGAATTTAACAGTAGATTAAAGTTCTTTTATGCTATTAAAAAGTAAAACGGCTTGTTATACTTTTGTCTGAATTTTTAGCGGTTAGAAATAACAGAAATTCAGATAAAATATTTAAATGTTCAGACACTAAAATTAGAAATATTTAGATAACTTGTTAGAAATTTAAACAATTCTGATATTCAGACATCGAGATCAGAAATATTCAAACAATTATAGTTAGAAATTCAGAGAAATGAGTAGAATAAAACTATGGCTAAAAATTCAAACAATATTCAGAATATTGAAAATTCAGATAATGTGATTGAAAGAAAACTTCTTTTATCTGAATTTGTACAATGTGTATCTATATAAGCAGAATATCATAATAAAAATACATAAATAACGTAGATATTTCTCAGTTAAGCTCAATTTCAATTTCTATGTACAAAAAACATAACAACAAATAATGTCTACATTATTTTAAAGTACTTATCATATTATTATTAAAATGTTGTCTTTATCATTGGTTAAAAGTTTTTTTTTATTATTTACATTAAAAAAATTCTGTTTATAGTTTTTTTCAACGATCTTCAACTGACAAAATTTTTCAAATTTTTGAAAAAACATATACAGTATCTTATATTCACAACTATGACAATCATTTATTTTTAATATTTGCACAATTTTTGTAATATTTTTATTTTCTAGATTATTAAAATATTGACATTTCTTATTTTCTATTTGTTGAGTTTATATAAAAGTATTTTTTTTTACATTTGAAAAACTTATCATTATAATATTTTTACCAAATTTATTTATAATTAATTTTATTTGAATAAAATAATAATTAAATAATGATAAATACAACATAAACTAAATATTACATGAAAAAAATATCACAAATAATCACAATTTTATTTAAAAAATTCCCAAAAAATCCTCAAAAACTCTTATAAAACCCAGTGAATTGAGTTTTTTTAAAAAAGCCCGGGTTTTTTCCAATCCTACTGAAAGATAACCGTTGGAGGGGGGGGGGGTAAAATTGAGAGGGACCTGCTTACTGTTGAAATCTTGGTAAGCACAGGATCACAAGACCATTTGGAAGACTCTGGTATCACTACATACATCGGAATGGACATCGAGGAAAATTGATAGCCGCAATTGATCAGCCGTCATTTTAGTTGGGTCGATATTTGAGCGAATCAGAAGCGTTCACGCACGCGTTGCAATCGGTGCATCAATCAATGTATGGAAATTTATATGGACATGAATGGTATATAAACAAAAATAATGTCATTTCAATTTTATTAATACATTCAATATTTTCATTAGTACATTCATTCGCGTGCGCGTTGCGCTTTTAAGAGTAGGAACAAAATTTGCATAGAAATATTTATGATTATCGAGAACACAAGAAGAACAATGGAAAAAAATTTTAATATTGCAAAAATGTGGAATAATTATTCTTAATTTTAAATACTACAAAATGTGAAAAGTACATATATAATGTGTTTATTTATATACTTATTTATACATTTAAGAAAATGTAAGTCGCGATAGTTTCTTTCGTTTTTCGATGTTTGTCAGCGTTGCCGTCTTTTGCCTTTATGAAACATTTTTACCCTAATATAACACAAAGATATTATCTTTGTTAGATTATGTATATGATTTTCCTCTTTTGACATATCAAACATATGAGATTAACGTGTGAGATTAACATTTACACTATCCTATACCTCCATCCCACAAATTATTAGATTTCGAGTTACTTTTTTCTCAAATGAAAGGTTTGAAATTAAGGTTATGCCTACAGTACGTCTATTCATATTATCCTATTGCTATTTTAAACAACTTACCAAAAAGACTGAAGGACACGCTGAAGCTTTTAATATAATCACTAATAACATAATCACTGTTAAGGAAATGGTTTGAACACAAAAGACACAGATTTTGTATTCTGTTTTAATCTTTCATGTTCACAGTTATATTTTTCCAAATACGTCAAATATTTAATTCACAATTGAGATCGATTTTGATTTCTCAATGGAAATCTATAGGTGCATTCGGCATTGCAAATCGGAGGCGTCCATTTGCTCTTTTACCTCGAAAATCGTTCGGCAACTCGCATCTTTCTGCTATCATGTTATCTGCGTTCGATATTAACATTTTTAGAGCCAATCGAATTGCTCGATCCATTCCGGATTCAAAGATCGAGTTTGCAGAGCCAATGCAGATTTTCGCGCCTAAATTAAATTCATAACCTGTATATTTATGATATTGGGTTGTCCGGAAAATTCGTGCCGATTTTGAAGGAAAATTAAAACGCAGAAGATTTAAATTTTTAATTTCATTTATTAAATTTAAATTTTTTGCGGCACGGACTTTTCGGACAACCCAATAATATATCCAACTGATTCATTAACACAACGTACATTTATCTCTTTTAATATTTCTATTTTATAGTGTATTTGATCTGTTATAATGTCTGAGTCTACAAATAGAAATTGATGAAGTACATTATGTATAATATATTTAACGTAATAATATTTAACGAGGAAAATAAGTTTTTAATTCTTTCCCTCTTTATGAATTTGAAATTATGTATTTGAGAACAAAGAATTTGCTAGTTAATTTTTAGATCAAAGCTTATGTTGCACATATATATAGAATAAAATAAAATTAAATTGTATTAATGTATTAAAGACTTTAATGAATATAAATCAAGTGATATAACTTATAAATTGCTGAAATTTATTTTGCAGTATTTTCTTTAAAAAAAACACACATTGCATATGAGTTTGCTACATTCATGTGTAACAATCTATTTTTAGTATATAAGACTATTATCAGTTTCTAGTAAAGCGAAAGACACTTTCAATTAATAGGATATTTTTTATTTATTCATAAAAATAAACAATTTCATTTTAATCTTAAAGGAACAATTTCATTTTAATCTTAAAGGATAGTTTACAGTTCTGTAGAGTTCAGAATTAATTCTTGGCACTCGGACTGCTCGAAGATCAAACTCATCATCTGCTAGCTCGCATCTCAGATTTATATTGTCGAATAACGCACCTTATATGGATAAATAATATATAAACAAAAATAATGTCGCTTCAATTTTATTAGTACATTCAATAAAATAAGTTTAACAATACTTCATATCCTGTATTGTTAACACATATGCAGGAATTGATATATTTAATACAAAAATTTTTACTTATGAAATGAAAGACCCTTTCATTTCATATTTCTCTGCCCACATCCAGGCATACAGCACTTCATGTTGATGCTGTGTACACAGTCATATGATTTTATAATTTTTCAAATATAACCTCACACACGACACTGACGTATGCGCCTTACTAAAGAACACTAAACGTAAATGCGTATGAGCACTTGAAAGCTTCTGATTCACTCAAATATTGTCCTAAAATGGCAGCTGATCAATTGCGGTGACGATTTTCTATACTTTACAGCGAAGATGCCCATTCCAGTGTATATATAGTTCAGTATCTGGTGTACGATGCGATGTAACATATACATGGATTTACATATGCATACATTGACTAGTAATATTCCTACATCGCGGGCATGCACCATGAGTTTAGTGCATACCAGAGAGAAACCTAAGAGAGGACATAATCCACAACCTGTAACCGCAAAATGCTGCCGCGCACTACTGCTCTCTGACAAAATGGAAATAAACTACACAACAACATCCACTTTTCTTTCGTCCACTTTTCAAGATAATAAAACTGGAGATAATAAATCGATATTTGGTTCATATAATCGTGCTACATGTAACACAATTGAAAAGTGAACGATGTACCGTCAGCAATTTGCGGTTACAGTTTTGGGCTGTTCATATTTCTCTCTGTACATACTTTTCGGAATCATGTATTACAGGCAAGTCAGCGATCGAATGTTAGATATAAATATCTATGGTAGAAACCCTTTAATCAGAGTCTGGCCACTTGAAGTGATCGTTATTTTTTCATGGATATTGTGCGAAAGAAAAAAATTGCTATCTCACTTCATCTCACTCTACACTAACGCTTCAAGGAACAGTTCTATAAAGACGCTCTATATGCTTCATAGTTTTTGACGAACATTCTAGCATGTTCGATTAGCTGGCGACTACGATTAAAATTTAAAAAATGTAAAAATTTAGTAGTATCATAAATATTACGACAGTAAGTCCATGGCCATACATTTAAGTGAAAGCATAATATATTTTCATTATACATATATAAATGGAATGGATTATACATTATATAAATGGAATGGATGGAAAATATTGGATCAATCACAAACAGGGGAGAAGGTACCATACTCTGATTAGAGGATCTCTAGTGGCGAATAGAGAATATAAAGAGAGTGATGCAATTAGCCGGAAGTCGCCATTTTGTGCCCTACACCTGGAGTATCTATATGACGAAATTTTTTGTCTTAACTTCTTCTTTCTTTAACATTGTCTCCTTTCTAATTTAATAGTAAGGATATTTAATGGCGGAGTCAATTAGCACTGGCATTACTCTCTTTATACCAGCTGCGTTTCCATTTCGTTTCAGTGCAGTATCAAGTAGCCGTCATTTTGTCGGATACTGGAGAAGCGTTCTCAAATGATTGGATACTGGTTAGTAACACCGTACCTTTAATTAATAACGTTTCACCTGTTATCAGAACAGTTTTAGGTTATGAGCCAATATGCGTGCGAAGCTGCAATGTATAACATCAGCCAATGAACAGATCGCAACGCCATCGATTACGAAGCGCGGAAACAAAAATTAAAGTTGTTCTCTTACAATTTTTTCTATACTTTTTATGACGGAAATATTTTTATTTCAACTGAGAATGAAAGTTTACATTATTTAAACTTGAAATGCTGGAAGTGACGGGAGTGAAATAACCAAGAATTTAAGATACAAAAAATTTATTTATTGAAAGTTATTAAAAGTTATTACATTAATAAATGAATTATTACATAGAAACATGTTATATAAAATCTATAATCTTCGATTCATTAAAACTATATTAACAATTTTGGTAAAAAATTGCAGAAAAAGGGAGGGAGAGAGAAAAACCACTGATGAGATCTAGACCTTGATATATGTTATCAAGGTTATGACTTTAAGTGACCTCCAACAGATTTTATTCAGTCGTTATTCGTTGAAAAGTTATTAACAAAAAAATTTGAAAAAGATATCTCTTTTCTATTATATAAAACAGAATTTTTTTACTTTAAAATATAAGATAATTCGAGGGAAGATGCGCCATATATTTATTTATAGTTTTTTTATAGAACGCGTTGGCCATATCATCGACAAGATACTATTAAAGACTATCAACTCTAGACAAATTTTTGACGGTATAAAAGAGGACCCAGAAATAAATGAAGAGTTGACATTATCGACAACTGATAAATTTGCTATTATTAACATAAATATTTGATTCATACATTATTAAATTCATGATTTTTTAATACAATACATAAATATTTCATAAATAAATATGCATATTTGTAAAGCTAAAATGTTCTGTATATTGTAGAAAAATTACAATTTTATCTCTGCTGTTATTATTTCTGTTGATAATCAAATTTTGACGATAACACTGAAATCACAATTTTAAAGAAAAATCGAATTATTGAGTTCTAAATGCATAAATACATCTACCACTAAACTAATAAATCATAAAATTAGTACAATATTATCAGTTTTTAACTTTTAATTACTTCAATATGCAAAAGGACATAAATTTCCGTAAGGATGTCGGTCTTTTAGGTTCCTAGTCACGGCAGCCATATTATCGTGACGACAGAAGCGAGGAATGACACGATAATTTATGTTGCGTGTCATTTTTAAATAAAGACAATTTGGATGAAATGAAATGATGAAACGAAATGATGAGATTTAAAATACTTGAAAAATCGATGAAAACTATCCTTTTCTCCCTTGACAGTAAATGATAAAAAGCACGTAAAGTGACCTTACATTCGGGCAGAAATACATGATCCGACATCTGTTGAAACGAGTAAAATATATCCGATTAGTAATAAGGCTCATAAATTTCAGAAAAACAAAGAAAAAAGAGGGTTACGAACCAAAAATTATATAAAATTATTATATAAAATTATTATATAAAAACAGAACAGGATAAGTAGAAACTACAAAAAAACAAAAAGGAAACGAAAATGTTTTAGTTGAAATTTTAATAAAGAATGCTAGCAATAGATGTTTCAATCGCGATCGGATCATCCTCAATAATAAAACCATACATAATAAATAACGGTTGGAAAATAAACAAAACATAATACAATAAATATTCCCTAAATATCGCTCTCTAAAATAAACGTTGATAACATAAAAATAATTATCGCAACGTTACAATGTATAACAGAAAGGACGCGAATAATTACTTGCAATCAATTATTATATGCTTCTAATGTCAATTTGATAAAAGGAATATTTTTCGATTATAAGTGAACGGAGAATGCAAACATGAGTATGACCCTGTAGAAAACATATATAATATAAATGAAAATAGCGCAAGATTGAAATAATATAACTGAATATAAATTATAATATAACAAATTTATAACGTTAGAAAACGAGATGAATTTAAGACTAGCATACAGACAATGTAATATATGAGATAATACTTAGCAAAATTAGTGAAGATTAAGATTGCAAAAAAATTTCTTTTATCTCTATATTAATTGCAAAGTTTTTTATTTTAGATATAGTAATAGCTAAAATAAATATGCATATCTTTAATGTAACATACCTTAAGTCAAAAGTTGAATTAAAAGGAGTTTCGAATACACACAGTGCGTTAAACTTAGAAACAATGCGAAAAGAAATAAAAATATCTTGTCTCCCCTGATGTTCAAGACAAAATGAAATCAAAAATGACACTCGAAGGAAGGAAAGTAAAAGTTAGTTGAAAAGTGATAGGAGGAAGAAAATAAGAGGGGATAGAAATGTGGATGAAACTATGGAAAGAATAATAAAGACAAGAAGGAATTAAAAAGGAGAAAGAGATTGAATAATAGATAGATAGGATTCAGGCAAAGATTCTATGTCGTTTTGTCTATTTAGACCTTTTTGTCTTTTTTATATATCATTTCGGATATTAATTTCTTACTATATGAAAATTCGTTGTCCAATATCTTCACTTCATTCTATCTAAAATTGTGATTGAGATTTATACGGTGATCAGAAATGACCGATGGAGAACTCGTTTTTTTATTGATATCCGAAATATGTTCACGTATCCTCATACTTAATTTTCTCTTGGTGTTTGACCAATATAGTTAGCCTCGCAATCATCACATGAGCTCTTATAGACCACATTTTGATTAGAAAGCACTTCTAACTTGCCCTTTCCTCTCTTAATAAAACTTTTCAAGGTGTTGGTAATGCTAATTTACAGTGAAACATGTTGGATATAGGTGAGAAACTTTCAGAGATAGATTTAACGTAAGGAACTAAAAAATTTTTCTTTGATTTGTAGATTGTGTGTAGTATATTTATTGTGTATGTAAAATTTTAATCGATTTTCAATTGTGGAAAAAATAAAAGGGAGAGGATAATCATTATTAAGAAAAATATGAATAGCTTCAACAAGATTATTATATTGAAACCGAAAGTTTTTCACCTATATCAATAATATGTTTCACTGTAAATTATTATTACCAACAAAATATTAATAAAAAAATGAGTTCTCCATCGATCATTTCTGATCACCATATAAATCTCAATCACAATTTTAGATGGAATGAAGTGAAGATATTGGACAGCGAATCTTCATATAATAAGAGATTTTCCAAATACACTGTATACATATAATAAAATTACATGTATATATATATATATATGTATATATATTTGTATACATTGTATATATTCTGTAATAGATTCTACTTTTTTGTTAATTTTATAACCAAATTACTGTTTTCTAAACAAAACTTTTTAAGATTATTTTTATAGAAGACCACATTATCATCCATGTTTTTCTCGATTCGCCATCATGCAATGTTGTCACTTTTTTATTAATAGTGTCCTAAGTAATAAATATTTCGTAATTTTAAATTCAGAATCGGTTCAACATTTTAATGAATGTAATTGTCAAGTTTTAAACTTAAATATTCATCATTAACGAAGTAAACCAAGTTATCGTGTAAAATATAACTGGAATATTGCCTTTTTTTCTACTAAATAGTATTAAGAACACATTTAAAAAAATAACGTTTTAAAGATTTGTTTTAAATTGTTTTAAAAAAAAGTGTTTAATTTAATCTGATGTTTAAAACATGAATTGTTTTAAACAAAACAATCCTGGAAGGAAGCCGGAGCAGACGAGTAGAAAAGATCGGTCCGCGATTCGCGCGTATTTGATTTCGTGCGTTAAATTTATATTTTCTCAGCAATAAATTGATGTGAAAACCTGATTTTTTAAAATTTGCGGTAGTTCGACGGGATATAAACAAATAGTTAACCAAATGTTTCGCAAAGTAATTGTAACTATGAAATTTTTAGTTTCTTGTTTTTTATTTTTTCGGTTTATTATTAAAAAAATCACATATTATTAAAAAATCACGTTTGAGTATAGAATGCATGCCTGATTAACAAATTTAAGTCACATTAGCTATGTTTGTAAATTGCTGTAAATTGTTGTGCGACTGTTCAAAGATGAAAAAATTAAATTTTCTACAGACAGGTTTTTAATAAACAAATGGCTTTTTGCAAAAACTAATGAACATTTCAGGCTTGTTCAAGGCTAGATTTATCATTACGAGGGATACATTTTACGAGAATTTCGAAGCTTTGCGTTTAAATCTCAATGAACAGAGAGCGAGTGAAAAAAAGAACTTTTTCATCAAAAGGTGTTTTTTATTTTTTTTCTACTGAACTAATAGATCAATTTTAATGTTTCAGGTATCATTTTATAATTATTTCGAATACCTACATTTTTTTATACCAATTTTTTTTCATATAATCAATATATTTCGTTTTATAAGCGAAAAACGTATTTTTTGCAATTATTCGATTTTTTTTCGCATATTTTCTTCACAAGTCTGGAGTCTCTCAAACATACGCATTTCTTTTCTGATGGCCTTTTGAGACTTTCGTGAAGAAAAATGCTGGTTTATAATTTTTTTCTGGTAAAATTCTATTTCTACTGAACTATTCTTGCTACTCGAGTATGAAGGAGAGCCATACTATATAACGCGCATGAAAAATCGTAAACAATTAAATATCTTTTACTTACTGTTGCGTTTTAACATGATTTATATTATTCTTCATTAATGGAAGGGATACACTATTATTACAATTTATTAAAACTTATATGTTTAGAATGCTCCCCGCTCTTTATTGATGCCTAGAGCCGCCGAGCGGAGATTGTTGAGAAAGCCTTTTCGATCGCTTGAAATAAGTTAGTATAAAAAAGAACTTGCTGTCTCATTCATTCTCGGTGCACCGCAGGCAAGTACACGGACATGGGCTCGTGCTAAAGTGTGTGGCTACCGCAGAGGTTTCGCCGTCTGTGTCGTTTCTATGTCGCCACCGCAGATGTCTTGGCTAAGTAGTCAGAAGTCTTAAGGGGCTCCGCACAATAAAAGGAATAGGAAACAGAGAACAGAGAATAAGAATTTCGATCTATCAGAAATCATGTATTGTGGAATACACACAGTTTCTGATAAGTGAAATTCTTATTCTCTGTTCTCTGTTCCCTGTTCTTTTTATTGGGCGGAGCCCAATAATATCTCTTGATGGCCATACTGACTATGCAAAAGCATGTGTGTAAATTTTAGTTGCGCAATTATTGGCAGAGATGAACGTGTTTGTGCTAATGTCGGTTGGAAAAAATTACGAAAAGAATAGATTGTAAAACATGCTCTTTGTAATATTTGGTACGCTAATGGCCTGTATTTCGATGCTTGTAAAACGGGCAAATGATATACGGTTTTGATCAGTGTTCTCTGTTTGAAATTATCAATTGTAATATTCTTATATGCGTAAAAGTTGCAATTAAATATTCCTCTTATACACACACTTGGGAATAAGATGACAGTAAATACAAAACACAATCTTTCCTGCTTGAAACTGCTATTAAAATGATTTCAATATAAAAAATTTTGAATGATTTATGTAATTCGAAATATTTTAAATTAATGAAATACTGTTTAAATTAAAAGTATGTCCAACTTATTTTCTAAATTACTTTCTTTCATATTTCCTCAATTGTTTTTATCATCCTTTATGTGTTTTATAGCTTAAATTTCTGATTATGGACTCCCAGTAAACACCAATTAACAGTAATATAACATCAAAATTTCCCACTCAACAATATATAATAAGTGCAATGTAACACATACATTATATTTCATTTATATATTGTTGAGTGAGAAATTATAACATTGTAATATTACTTTTAATTAGGGTTTACTGGGCTGTAAATAAGTAAAATATGCAAATTTATATTGTATTATATTATTGAATTGTTTGTGACATCTTCTTTCATAAGAAATGGCATCTTGTCGACATATATAGATGTCACTTTTATAAGGTATGACATATTAATTTTTTCCAATAATATGGAATATTAAACGTAAAATTTGTAAATTTTTGTAAATAAAGAAAAGTTTCTAGAATATAAATAATATTTTTTCGTAACTTAATTCAATAACATCAAGAAGTTAGTCAAGAATGAAGGTGTTATTTTCCCCCTTATTTTATTTTTCACGCGAAGCGAATTATACTCTACTATCCTTCTACTAAGGGGCGTTCGACTTCCCATGCGAAGCGACTTTTAGCCCATCTCCCCCCTGTTAATGATTTGGCAGACCTCTTGGCAGAGAGGATGGTATGGAAATCGTTTCGTGTGGGAAGTCATACGCTCTTTGGCAGGGGTGGTGAGATGGAAGTTGTTTCGTGGAAAATCGTGCGTCCTTTGGCAGGAGGCCGGGGGGAGGGAGAAGGAGTTTCGAATGGGAAGTTTGATACTTCTAGATAGTTCAAATGCGGAGTAGTTCTTAATATTGTATAAAGTAGAAATAAGACGTTATTTCTTAAATTTTTTTGTTAATAATTTTTTAATGAATAACGATCAACATCTAAAATCTGTTGGAAGTCAAGGCCATTGCTTGTAAAAGTCATAATCGTAATTCTAAGTGTAATGGCCTTCACTCAGAGTCTTTGACAACATATGTCAACGTCACCGACGGTTTCCCTTTTCTACAATTTTATCATAATTTCTTTGAATTTTAGTTTAATTCTAAAAACACGTTATTAAAGCATGTTTTTAAAAATGACGAATTTTTTATTTTCAGAAATAAAAAAGCGTTTGATATTTTCTTGGTCGCTGAAAGTTTGATGATTTGGGCATTGATATAAGAATTAATCAGATGCAAGTCCTATCTCCTTGAAGTCTATCTCAAATATCGTTCACACTCATTAACATGATAGACGCATTGATTTACTTGCGCATCGATCTTTCATTACTTTCTCCATTATTTGAAATGTAGCTTATATTACAATCGCGACGGAATAAGATTTTCTTTTTTTCATCAGTGGTTGTGCTTTCTCTGCTTGCGTTAACTTATGGATGTATCTTTCTTTGAAAAAGTTTCATTTTTTTTGTGCGTAACCAGTATAATTTTTGTTTCTTAGGCAGAAATAAAGTTGACAAATATGTTTGCGAATATATTGTAATAAATAAGATGGGATTTACTTTGATTTTACAACTTCCGTTTGTGGTTATAATACTCGTATTCTCTTACAATCGTGTTTAAATTGAAACTGACTACTTATGTGTAATTACCAGCCAATTTGACGATAGATTTGAAGATTCTCTCTTTTATTGATTGTAATCCTATTTCTTCGTATGAGAAAAATTGAGTGGATACTTTACTTCAAGTACTCGCAACGCGAACGAAAATTATACTTACATGCGCCTGTCGAAATTTAATTTTTTCACATTCTTAGGCAAATACGAGTGGCTTCCATTCTTCGACTCATTCAACTCTGTAATACACGCTCATGCATTGTTTAGCAATGTGCAAAAATTCCAGTATTTCAAATCCGCACTTACTGACGCTGCTGGCAATATAGTCAGTTCAATAGAAATTTTCGACGCGAACTACGCGATCACTTGGGATCTCTTCCGCCGACGGTACAAGCGTGCAGAACTACGTGCGTTCATCGATTTGTCTTCCATGACGAGAGAGAGCTTTGTGGAACTAAGAAAAATCATGGACAACTCATCTAAGCATTTACGTGCCTTTCAGGCATTAAAATGCCCCATCATTTACTGGAACAACCTTCTCATCCATATTTTAAGTTAGACACAGTTATTTTGCGAGAATGGCAATTGTCTCTGATGGGCATCAAATTGCCAATTTTGAAGTTTTTCGATTTTTATTATCCAATTATCAATGATACACTCTTGAAACTACAGACAAGTCGAACACTCGTGCAAGAAGTGCCAGCGCGCTAAACAAGGCAAACAGTAAGCCTCAAACATCGTATGCCGCTACTATCAAGACTAAATGCCATTATTGTCAAGCCAAACACTCTTTATATCATTGCAAGAACTTTCTAGCGCTACCGATCTCGCAAAGGATTTCAGAAATTCATAGTTGCAAGATATGCATCAATTGCTTGCGATCCATGGCTGATACTTTGGGCAAGTGTTCTTCGAGTTAGTGCAAAGTATATTGCGCGAAGCATAACACGCTGCTTCATTTAGACTCCGCTGATGCGGATGCGAGCAAGACCGAAGTATTTAGTCAGTCAACGCCAGTCGGCTTTGGTAGCGCATTGGATGATAGCGGAGACGTTTTATTATCCACTGTGTTAGTACTCACGATGGCAGCATGCTTAAGCCGTGTCGGATGTTTCTGGATTTCAGTAGTATAACAAGGCGAGTTCTAACCCATGGGGGGCTAGAGGGGAGGATGGGGAGCGGGGAGGTACTCGTAGGCGCGGAGGGAAGGGGGCGCTATCGATGTTTATAATGATACGTAATGTCACCATGTTGGCATCACTGGGGACCGTCACCTCACATCTCGCCATTGCCGCCGCCATCCCTCCGCCGCCGCAGACCCCGCGTTCACTCCAAAATGCATTTTCGGGCCGCCGCCGCCGCCGCAGACCCCGCGTCTACTCCAAAATGCGCCGCGGTACTATAACGCGAACAAGATATTTTGTCTGGTGGACATATCATTGATGTGTTCTCACAGTTCTTTCTTTCAAGGTCAGAAGCATCAATAAAGATATTTATCTAGGAAGAACCGTAAAATCGGTGACATGTCGCGATGCATTAAGAGAGAAACATCGATAACGATATTTTTTTCTAAGAAGAGATCGGTGACACGTCGTCATTACTGCGACCCAATTGGGATGATAGATAAAGGGACAAAGAAGTTATAAATGGAATGTATAAGCGTGGCTGCAACGATGCGACGAGTGCATCGAGCAGCTCGAAGAACTTTGTCGTGCCAAGCGTCCACGCCTCGCCGTTGGACACAGACAATCCGCGGTGGTGAAGTGCTCCACTCGCGAGTGCAAAGTCGCAATTGGAGCGACGTTTCGTGCATATTGATGGCGAGTACGCGAGTGGTGAGTACGCGAGTAGCAACGAACGATCTCTTGTCTGGCGAGAGATCGACACGCGTTCGAGAGTCGTATATTGACAGGTGCGGTGATAAACTCTAATCACATCGAGCCGCGGCGGTTTTTAGAAGACGCTAGCAATGTAGTTCTAGAGCGAGTGCGAGACGCTGTAGAAAGGTAGTGTAAAAGTACCGCGTTCAACAGTGAGTTCGCGACGAAAGATAAACATGCTAATAAGAACATAATTACAAAGAACAGCGAGATATATCGATACACTGATTTGTGCGAGTGGTACGAGCAACACATCGAGCCTATCCTAGCATCATTCGAAGAGTTCCAAGAATGCGACAGCGGGTGGGTATTGTCACATATATTGAATTTGACTATCAATGTGAACAAATTAAATCCCATGCGCGCGGGATGTCGTATCAAAGTGCCACGAGAAATAGTGACGAAACGAGCAGTGATCAGTATTCGTATGATGGATAATGCGTGCTTCGCATCGGTGGTCGCCGCTCTGTACCCAGCTGAAAAGTATACGGAGCGGGAATTCTATCCGCATTATACGACAGTATTGAATCTCACAAACATTGAATTTCCAATGACTTTAAAAGACATTTCTAAATCGAACGGTTGAAGAGTCGATCAACGTGTACGGCATCGAGAATAAACAAGTCCTTCACCTGCGGCTCACCGATAACAAGAAAGAGAAACATGTCAATCTCTTGTATCTACAAGATTCACACAACGACAGCATTAGACACTTTGCGTGGATAAAAAATCTATCACGTCTTGTGAACTCGCAGATTAGTGGAGAAAAGGACAAGAAATTTTTCTGCGATCGGTAAATATAATAAGAAAAGTCAATGAAAAAACAGTAAAAAAAAATAGTGAAAAATGATTTCTCTATTATTTACAGGTGTCTTCATTACTTCAGTACGAATGAAAAATTGCAGTCGCACGCATTGGATTGTAGGAAGATCAACGACTGCGCGATCAGACTGCCGAGCGTGGACGACAAGTGACTCGAATTTGGGAACCACTGCAATAAGGAGCGCATCCCATTCATCATTTGCGCTGACTTGGAGTGCATTCTACGGAAAACAAAACCCAACAGGGAAGATGCGTTATCGTATACATATCAACAGCACGAAGTATTTAGTATAGGATACTACGTGCGATGCGCGTACGACACATTATCGTCGTACTTTTACTTCCGTCGCAATGAAGGCTGCATAACGTGGTTCGCGCAACAACTTAACGATTTGGCGCATCGCGTGAAAAAAATCATATCTGCCAACGTGCCCATGAAAATGTTGTCTAAATAGCAATGGGAGGCATATTGTAGCGCGATGAATTGTCATCTGCGAGAAACTGTTCGCGCCGGACGGTACGCGAGTCCGCGATCATTGTCATCTCATCGATAGATACCACGGTCCAGCGCATTCAAATTGTAACTTAAATTATAAGAATTTGTTCTATATTCCGATCGTATTTCACAATTTATCGGACTATGCTCATTTTATAATTAAGGAAATTGCTACTGCGTATGATAGACATGTAGATCTACTACCGATAATGAAGGAAAAATATATTTCATTCACTAAACATGTCGATAGTATCAAAAATAAAAATGAAAAAAAATTTTCAGAAAAATGGTGTAAAATTATTGGGAGTACAAATTAGTTCGATCCGTTTCCCTAAAGATTGCTCCAGCTGTTGTGAATGGTTCATAGTAACAGCTGATTTTGGTGGTTTCAGAGAGGTTAAACATCTGTTAATAATTCAGTTTATCGCTTTGAGTTTCATCATACAAAAACCTTTTACTGTGTTTGAAATGTCGAATTTTGTGTTAACCAAGCAGCATTTGCGGGAGGTTTTGATTTTCTGCTTTAATTGGAAGAAAAGTGCGGCCCATCGAATGCTTGTCGAAGTTTATGGTAACACTGCTACAACTGATAAATCATGTAGGGAATGGTTTCGACGTTTCAAGGATGGAGATTTCAGCGTTGAAGTAAGTCTCGCTCTGGACAGCCAAAAAAATTCGAAGACAAAGAATTAGAGGCATTACTCGAAGAAGATCAGAGTTAAACGCAAGAGGAGCTACAGAATCATTGGGGGTAACTCAACAAGCCGTTTCTGTACGATTGAGAGCCATGGGAATGATTCAAAAACAAGAAAATTGGGTGCCTTATGAACTGAAACCGAGACACGTTGAAAGGCGATTTTTTACTTGCGAATGCAGCTGATTCAAAGACAACAGAGAAAAGATTTTTTGCATCGGATTGTGATTGGAGATGAGAAGTGGATATTCTACGACATTCCAAGAAGAAAAAATACTACGCTAAGCCCGGTCAATCGTTGCCATCGACCTCAACATCAACATTACGGCCAAACATTCATGGTTCGAAGATCATGCTCTGTATTTGATGGGACCAAAAGGGTCTTGTTTACTATGAGTTACTGAAATCTGGCCATTCCATTACGGGCGATCGGTATCGGCTACAATTCGTTTGAGCCGTGCATTGCGAAGAAAAACGGCCGGAATACGAGCAAAGACATGATAAAGTTATTCTTCTTCATGGTAACGCTTGGCTTCATGTCGCTAAAGTCGTAAAAAAATATTTGGAAACGCTCAAATGGGATGTTTTACCGCACCCGCTGTATTCTCCGGACATTGCTTCTTCTGATTACTGATTGTTCCGAAGGATGCAGCACGATTTGGCAAGTCACCGGTTCACTTCTTTCGCAGAAATCGAAAATTGGCTCCAAAATTGGATCGCCTCCAAAGACGAGTCATTTTTTCGAGATGGAATTCGA
>Ga0157364_1001783_pt1 | contig 18975 bp, 13 predicted proteins | sample AttsexASBM2_FD_111476 | JGI IMG/M metagenome (GOLD analysis project Ga0157364, IMG submission 111476) | Fungus gardens microbial communities from leaf cutter ant in Ribeirão Preto, State of São Paulo, Brazil - Atta sexdens ASBM2 | ecosystem: Host-associated > Fungi > Mycelium > Unclassified ...
ATATCTTTTTTTTATATACATATACATATAAAAATAATGTATTTTTTTTTTATATATAATATATATATATATATATATATATATATATATATATATATATATATATATTTATGAACAATTTTTTTAAGCCGCGGATTAAATATAATACTTACTTCTCTTCTTCTTCTTCTATATCTGAATAGTCCAGATCCTGATGCAGTTTACTCCTTTTAGTAAACAAGCTTAACAAGCATAGAAATCAATAATCATAGAGACTGCAACACGTAGAAAGATTTAAGATTCAGGGAGAGTTAAGTCAGCGGTATACGATACTTGTTTTTCTGCTGGATTGCTAATTGAATTAGAATTTTGTCACCGGCTACAGTACTAGTACTACAGCATCGCAGTCAATTTTAGAATTTTACGATGGTAAAATTCTAATCCAGCAGAAAAACAAGCATCGTGTGCCGTTAGCTTTAGGGACTCTGCACAATAAAAGGAACATAGAACAGAGAACAGAGAATAAGAATTTCTACCTATTAAAAACTGTTTCACAATATATGATTTCTGATAGGTTGAAATTCTTATGTCCGTATTCATAGTTAGGCCTTATATTTAAGGCTTTCTTAAATTTCTCTTCAGATTCTATGAATTATTTCATTGACTATTGAGCATCTAAAGATAAATTTAAGGAAGGCCTTGTACAAAGTCTGACTATAAATACAAGTATTATTCTGTTTTCCGTTCTCTATTCCTTTTATTGTGCGGAGCCCTTTAAGAGTGAATACAAAGAGAGTCAGTGTGTGCATGTGCCTAAGGCTGCATTTGATACTGACTCTACACTCGATACTCGATTTGAGCGGTAAAACAGGTAATCAAAATTAACAAACACCAAGCATCAATTTTGATCACGTGACCTGTATTGACATTGAAAATGAGCGTTAGGGATTCTGCACAATAAAAGGAATAGGGAACAGAGAATAAGAATTTCAACCTATCAGAAATCATGTATTGTGGAATACATAATTTCTGGTTAAAATTCTTATTCTCTGTTTTCTGTTCCTTTTATTGTGCGGAGCCTCTCAAGCGTCAACATGAAACAGCAGCCTAAAGGTAAATTTTCGTGCACTTAGACTATCAAAACTTCCTCTCTGAAGAAAATTTTCGAATATAGTACACATAACGTACACTAACATATAGAATAAAATCTTCCTTGAAGAGGAATGTTTTGGAACAAGTAGGATATTAACTTGACGGGTATTAACTTTCTATTGAATAATCTTAATTTTAGCGATTCATGTGAACATATATACAATATGTGTATTTAATTAATTATTTTGATGCATATTGTACCAATTTAGTACATTCTTTGAATACATCGCTTAAAATAATTTAATAGAAATTAAGTTATTAATTAGTACGTGTTTTAAGTGCATATAAACAAGGCAAATAAGAGCTTAATTTTGCGTTGTCGCGTAAGAAAAAGTAGATGCTTTTATTGGATATCGCGTGCGATGAACATCGCTGATGTGCCAGAGGTATAAAGCATTGAAGTGCTTTAGCGAAGAGCGTTGAACGCTGGCTTGTTTACGGCAGAATGGTGAGTGTGGGGAGTCTTCAGGTGCATTCGCATGCATCAAGCATCAAGCAGCGGAAGCAGTACCAATCAGCCGATAAGAGCAGTGATATAAAAAAATATTTTTTACGCCACTGTAAAAGTTGCCTTGTTGATTGATTGCTGACGCTTGCATGTGAATGCACCTTTATGCCTAATTCACACTGGAGCAGCAATCAATCAATCAATAAGACGATATTTACATTGAGGTAAATATCGCCTTGATTGTTGCTTCGCTGCTTGATGCTTGCTGCGTCCATTAACCAGCGAAGCTTCGTGAAATTGTATATACCAGCAGATTTATTCTGTAACTCTTAACGCAAATTATCATTATAACGCCATTGCGCAGCTTTTTTATCATGATGAAAGAACTGCGCAATGGCATTATAAAGAGTTACAGAATAAGCCTGCTGGCTTATCTTAATATGTTCATTGGCTACATGGTTATTTGCTATTGCATTATATTTTGCCACGGCAAGCATTTCCTTGTCCAGAATGTGCAGAAGTCTTAAGTCATAAGAAATTAACCAATCATAGTCAATTATTTTTTTCATATTCAATTGTGATTGGCCAATTTCTTACGGCTTACGACTTTCGTCATAGAACTGAAGCGCTGAAAGCATCAAACTGAACGTTGAATCATTGTGATCAATAATGTATCTTAAAACATCTTGAAATAAGGTGAAAATTACAAAAGTGATCAAATTAGCTGTGTGTTAACTAATGAAATATTTTACGTGTATTTGTTCATTTTTCACCTTATTTCCAATCGATTCCCTAGTTGCGCAATGCACGGTGTACGACGCACAACGTATATATGCCATGGCATGCATATGTACATACGTATATACCTGCGTAATCGGCCCATCCGATGGATGATGCGGTAAATCATTGAATGAAGAACTTTGAGCGGAAAGCTTTATATAAGGAAATTGTATTCTCATAAGGAAATATTATCGAGGGTTCATTCGCGAGGAATGAGTTGACGACAGCGAGGGAGTGCAACGGGTAAGCTGCAATGCAACTGGACGGTTACGGCTATCACCGATCGACGATATCAAACGCAGGTCAAACAAAATGGCCGCTCGCTCGATAGCGTTTGGCGGTATTGTACCGTTGTTTACTAGCTAGGAAGACGATTGCTTCGAAGTACGCTTATCGATTTCTCGCTGCCGCTTTCGTTATTCGTTACTCGTTACTTACTTCGCGTCTCAGCAACATAAAGTGATACGATATTCGACTCGATCGTAATATTACTCAATCGCCAAATTTCCGCCTCATTTCCGCTTCGTTTTTATGTACAGAAGAACGGTATCGTTGCAGTGTTAGTCAGTACTGGTTTTCACTTTTTACGGCATGGACGCCGTGGACAGGTGAATTTTGATGCGGGAGCATAACGTATTTCCACCGATATGGCTGTGCAGTGCCCGAAAATGCATACAACATTGTAATGCTATTGATCAACAAGCTCAATTTCGTGAAACTTTTGGGGAACATTTGTACAATTACGCGTCCAGGTAATCGTAACCTTACATTCCCTAGGAAGAGAATTAGATTCCAAAAAGATTCATTTTTCGAGAAAAATTTTACTCATTGTAATATGCTATACGTATACTGTAGTATTAGTCTGGAGTAAAATTTTCTTCAGAAAGGATATTTTGAAATATAGCCCTATTGAATCATCTAAAACTGATATGCACTGCCAATATTGTAAATCTATAAAATGCAAAATACAAATTCTGAATACATATTAATATATTGGGTTGTCAGGAAAGTTTGTGCCAATTTTGAAGGAAAATTGAAACGCAGATTTAAATTTTAGTATACATTTATTAAATTTAAATCTTTTGTGGCACGAACTTTCCGGACAACGCAATACATTGGAATATATAACTTTATTGAGTACATGTTTAATAGTGAATCAAAATTAATAAATTCTTTCCCTATCACTCAATGATTCAATGAATCGTGCTAGATTAATTAATTGTAACTTTGGTAAAACTTTTGAATGAATGGATGTATTCAGCAGATACGACAATGAGTAAATGATCTAATTTGTATCTTTAATTGAAGTAGGTCCATAATAAATCTGGAACATGTATTCGTTAAGTTGTTGTCAATTCATTGTAATACTGGAAGCATTTATTGCGTTACTAAAATCCTTTATGGAAAAGATGAAAGTATATATATATGTACAAAAAAATTTGTTTTTCAGGCAAACAGAATGTCTAGTTCATATGTCATTGAACCCCAGGAAAACAATTCTGAGAAAAAGGATGATACATTAATCATTGTTGTCAATGATGATGGGATAATATCTGTTGATCAAGCAACTCTACAAAATTTGATAAGTAAGCAATTGCAAACAAGTTAGTAAAGTAAAACATATGATAATGTCTTATGAAGGATTGACGTAAATGAATAATATCGCATGACGTGCAATAATAATCGTCATTTCAGTGAATCAATCAAGTGCTAATGTTAGTGTGGTACGATTAGGACAAGCTGATACAGATACTGAAAATGGAGATATAACCTTAACAGTAGATCCACCGACTTTTGCTCATTCTACAGCAGGCTCGGTAAGCACAAATGTCAGTACTGATCCAGGTGGATTAGTAGATCCTTTTATGGAGATGGATCCAGAACAGTTGGAAAGATTAGAAACAGCTCTGCAAAGTGAAGAGGCAAAGCAGATACTTGGAGAAAATGTTACTGCGATGCTTGGTACTTTGTATATATATGTATTAATTTTTTTTTCGTTAAAGTTCTTTTTTATTTCAGTTTCTTATATTATAATTGCAATGGTGAAAAAGTTTTTGTCTATATTATCAACTTTTGCAAATTTTATTATTAGTATCAATACAAAGCTTGAGATATTGCACAACTTATTTTTATTTCTGATTTTATATTATTTAATTTATGCAACTTCTGTATGTATTAATTCTTTTTAGATATGTTATCAATAGAAGAGATACAAAATACGATGCGATATAATATACAGCTGGACCATTGTTACACAAGCAGATTGTCACCCAACGATCCTGTGCCAAGGGATCCCTTACCAATTATTGATGATTTATCTGAATCCAATGATATACAATATATACATCAATCATCCTCTCCTCGAACTATTATTATGTCACCGCCCATTAATGACATGGACAATGTTGGGGTTAAGAATATAAATGTAATTATTACATATATTTATAATAAATAATATTGTTACTAATTATTTAATTCCTGCATTATAGATATCGTTGCAAAGCAAACAGATGAATAGATCAATACGTAAAACGATTGTATCTACACCGCCAAATACAACTGGACCTTCTAGAACCAATACAAGCATTATTGGAACTCCTAAATTGTCAGGGCATTCAGTGTCGAGAAGTATAACGAATGCTCATCAAGGAATAACTAAATGTATCATTTCAATAATTATTTTTTAACTATACCAACTATATTTCTTTATATTAATATAATAACGGCAAAATGTTACTATAATCATGTTTACAGTACAAACCAAAAGTAACAAAGAAGAAGAAGAAAATGATATCACAGAATCGTCTACAGAATCTTCGGAATCAGAGCCATCTGATAATGATAACGATTCAGATTTTGGCCTTCGTAAGAGAAGTAATGCTAGAGCTCGAGGAGGACGAAAAGGTCTTACTACAAGAGGTGGTAGCATGACAGCTGCTCGAAGGAGAGGTCAAAATAAGCAATTAGATATGGAACAAGTGCGGCGATTGGATATGGAGATGGCTGCTGCTGTTAATGCAATGAAAACGCCTGAAAAAGACGACAAATCGGGTGCGTAATTAGTTTATTGGAAAATATTTGATTTTCTAACCGAAGAAAATAATATTATTTTTCAATTATTAGAGAGATTTAGCCCTACTAAAAATAAGAGACAAATCAAGACACTCTGTGGAAAGAAAAAGGAAGAATTGCAACTTACAGAAGTGTCTTCATCTGTGCTTCAAGAATCGCCACCAGCATATGAGAAAATACTACAAACAACAAATCAAGTGAAAGCAAATTTAATTAATACCAATATGATTAAGGGTGATATGATATTGACCAAACCTGGTCAAGGAAGAAGCAATCAGAAAGTTACTTTTATTCAAAAACAAGTTCCGATGAAACCGAATGAATTAAAAAATGTCGGTCTTAAAAAGACCCTATTGATTTCTAAGGAAAAGTTTGTAAACTCAGCAGGTGCAAAATTTTTTACGACCAAAGATGGGAAATTGCTACAACTACCAATAGCGTCTAAAACGGTAAGTTCGAACGCGCAGGTTTCTCCAGTAAAGGCAGTATTGACGCAACAACTCGCGTCACAACAATCTATGACACAACAACAAAGTGCAAACCAAAGCTTGCCAATACAGCAACAATCGAAAACAATTTTTTCTATCGGCAACACGCCGATAAAAATCAAGCCTAATGATATAAAGAGGGAAAAGAGAAAGTCTGACACCAGTATAGAATCAATTTTGAAAGGGGAAGAAAATTCCGCAAAATCTGTAGAGATCAAGACATTAGATAGTTAGTATTTCTTTACTTCGTTACTTAAAAACAAATCAAAATGAGTTTTACACATTACATTATATTTCTAAAATATTTTTTACAGATGCGAAGAAGCTTAAAAGAGATAATCGAAAGGCTCCGGGCGATACTCTAGGTCCCGCACTTTTCTCAACACCAGATATAATTCGACGTGTGAGTTCAAATAATGACGGGAAAGTTGTAGATAATGCTGCAACAACTATGACTCTGCCTACGTCTTTTACAACAGCAATATCTACATCTGAATCGCCAACTGGTTATATTTCCACAGCCGTTTCATTAAATATTGGCATCTCTGCTGCTTCAAATGTTGTGCAGAATACTTCTAATCTTTCTAAGAAGACAATATTTAATACATCTGAACAGTCTATTCAGCCAGAATCACAATTGAATCTCGACGGAAGTAACAGTAGTATAATGCCAGGAAGTGAAAATGAACAAAAATCAGAAACTAAGACGCCTTCGACTGAAGAATTGCAACCATCGTTAGATACAGGTAAAATTAAGCCTTATATTAAATTGATTTTGTAATATCGTTTTCTCAATATCAATTTGTTTATATTATTTATTTTCAAATAATTTTTAAAAACTATTGTTTATTATTTCTGTTCATATTTTGGATATTTACAATGGAGAATTTCTTGTATATATTATTATTGTTCTATTTTCTCTTATTTTTATAAATACTAATGCTATTGTTAATAAGTGTATTGCATATTTTGTACTTTTATTCGTTCAATTCCTTAATTTGCTCATATATTGTTCATCATTATAATTTTATTAAAATTTTTGTTCTTTATGTTGTCAAATCATGTAATATACTCATATTATATTATTGATTATAATGTGTATGTAATATATGAATTTTATATTTTACATTGCTGTCTCTAGCATCATACTGTTTCATTAGAGAGTATTATTTAATTTATGATATTGCTCCTTTTATCCTTTCCTCTACTGATATATTTTAAATTATGTTGTCTAAAGTAATAAAAATAAAAATTTTATTTTCAAAATATCCTCTACTGATAAAAATATATGCGTGTATCTTTCTCTTTATAATGATAAATGTGTTCCCCCATCTATAATTTAAATTTATCTTACTTCAGGATTTTTTCATCTTGTATGAATCCATTTTCAAAACATTTCTTCTCCTCTCCCTCTCTTTGTCTTTTTTTTCTTCTTTCCTCTCTAATCTCTTCTTTCCATTCCTTCCTTTTTTTCTGCTTCTCCTTCCTCTCTCTCTCTCTCTCTCTCTCTCTCTCTCTCTCTCTCGCTGTAGTAAATATGATAAAGAACGCAGGAAAGAATTGGTTTTATATTTTTTAATTTTTTATTTCATATAATTTTATAAATAGAATACGGAAAAAGTATCGGGATCTTGTCTCGAAAAATATATTTAATAGTTATAGGGTTATAGGATTTTAAGTAACGCCTTATATGGCAATGTGATCTTGAATAACGTTGTTAAGATCATGTAAAAATCACTTTGAAATATTGAAATGGAAGTTTTACTTCCGTACCTTACTTTTTATTGCACATTCATGTAACTGACTTTGAGTTTTTTAAGAAAATTATTTTTTATTAAGAAACTTTTGAAAGAATTAAGAAAATTTTGAACTTGAAAATTATCGATATTAACCCTTAATATGCACTTTTGGATCATTCGTGTCCTGCGTGTTTTTTTTTCTAAAAAACGTTTGGCATCTAGAAAACAAGTTTTGTGCGTTGTCGATCTCAATTTGTACGTATCTTTTAACTGGCATAACTCCGAAATTCATCTCTGGGTCACAAATGACCCAATGTGTGTACAGAATGTATTTTTTTTGTAATTAAAAAATTTGTTTTTTCTTTATTTTTAACTAATTCTCGATTGTATTGCGGGAATATTTCGCGAATTATTAAAAAAAGAATTTAACCTTAGAACATATTAGCTTAGTAAATACTATTTTTGAGACCCTCCTAAACATTGTCAGTAATATTATTACGTTGTCTGTAATATTGTAAAGAACATTTTCTTAATAAATTATAAGTTTTTTTAACACAATAGCAATAATAAAATGCATTATTTAAAATGTAAATGCAATATATCTTCGATTTATAGCCATTCATGCATATTAAAAAAATATTTTCAGGTTACTTAATAACTAAATTTTTTGGATAGTCGACACTTAAACTATTTTTTTTTGTAGTTTGGGATATTAATTTTAAGATATTGAACTATATTTTTCTTGTAAATTTTTGTTTCAGAGTTTTACATTTTGAAACAGTGTATTTTTCTCATTTTGTTAACTATATTTATTAGTTAGTTATAATAAGTTAGTTATCTATTATTATTTGTTATGAATATATAACTGTACAGATACTTTCTAAAGATATCAAAATATATGTAAAAATGTTTAATAATTTACATATACTTGTAAAAGTGATGAAAATTAATCCACGACGCAAATGACCGAACGTATACAGTAAGGATTCCAAAAACTAAGATATGTACTAAGGATTAACATTATCCAAAATGTCTGACTAATGGCTAAAATCTTTGAATGTTGGTTAGAGTCACCTCGATGTAATCACCTTGATCTTGGGTGCATTTCAAGTTACGCTTGAAGCGCATACTGTATCTTTCTTTACTATTTGATAAACAATAATTTAACAAATTGACCAATTAAAAAAACGCTTCAAAATGTTTGCAACATCGCGTTGATCATACCCTAAGTCATCTTGAAAAATACTAATGTCGGTGGTATTGTAACTTTCAAGTTCCATAACTCGAAAAATTTTTAATGAAAACTAACTTTATTATAGTGTTTTGAAAAGCTTTTGAAGTCAGTTATAAAAATGTAATGAAAAATGGGAACTTCCACTTGAAAACTTTGAAGTGATTTTTATATAACTTGAACAATACTATTCATGGTCACATTCACATTGTAATGCGTTACTTAAAACACACAATTTTTAATTGAAATATTTTTTGTAAAATTTATTTTTCTCGAGATATTTCAGAGTCCTAATTTTTTCTGTACTCTATATAATGAGATATATGTAAAGAATGCGTTTATTTCTCACATCTATTAATAATAATTTTGTTATTGATACTGATGCATGTCATTTTCAGTTGTAAGAAGTTGTATTATAAACAATACAAAAAGATAAATATGCTAATGAGAAATCAGCAATGATAAACGACGCTATTATTTAGTGAATAATCAATAATCAGATATTAGATTGATGTCTTCTTTATTTTGTAAAATATTAAATATTAAATATAAATTTTTTAAAATAAAATTGCTGACTATCATTAGCCTACTATATTTATCTTTTTGTATTATTTAAAATTCGAGATTTTCTTAATATAATTATTATTATTGATATTATAGTTTTAATATTAGAATGATATTATAGAATAATATATGAGAATATTAAATTAGTTTTAATATCGAATTTTGATTTCTATCATTGTTGAAATTTAATTTTATGTACATATATGAACTTGTGAAAAAAAGAGTATGTAAATTTGTACAGTTACATGAAGTAACGAAAATTCACTGTAAATTGATCTTGTTCTTTTTTCTTCTCTCTCTCTCTCTCTCTCTCTCTCTCTCTCTCTTTCTATGCTTTAAAAATTATGTTAGAATAATAATTATTAAAAGCATTTTATATGTTATATTTGTTTAAGTTGGAATTGAAGGAGAAGAACATTTATTGGCTACTTTAGAAATGGAAGCTAGCAAACATGAAGAAGAATTACTTGCTGAAGCATTATTGTTACAAGAGGAACTTGGAGTCGATTTAGCTGAACATGTAAGTATATTTGTGTAACGTTATTTTAAAGGTGATTCTACACAATCAATAATACCGTCAATATTAACAAATACTGACAATATTATTGATTGTGTGGTTAATTATTGATGGATTGACTAGAATACTGATGATGATCTAGATTTTTCTCGAGCATCAATATCGCTTTATTAGGATCCATGTCACAATATAATGTCATAGTGCAATAGATATTGTACGTAAAATTAAAGTGAAATATATAACATATTGTCAAGAATATTGATCATGTAAGGTTGTAAAAATACTAAATTGATGCATACTGTTAGTATTACTGATTCAATATTACTAATCAGTATTATTGATCGTGTAGGGTTATCTTAAAATGTTTTTATATGAATGATACATATCATATAAAGTTTTAATCAGATTTAGAATTGTGAGAAAAATTAAATATACCACATTATTTTATATTTTAAAAAAATACTTAGTTTTGTATTTAAATAGTAGTTTATATATTAAATATTTTTTTATGTATTACATATGTACATATTGCAATGAGTTTCTTATACTATAAGTTTTGCGGGTTCAGAAAATGATAAATATAGTTTCGTGGAATTTTTATTTTCTATTAATCATTAATATATTTGCGTTGTTTGCACTCGATTTATTTTGAATTAAGGGGAGGTATTCTACTTTGAAAGTCGTAGACTTCATTTTTAAGATGATTTTTAAATTTGGGAATTAAATTTGTAAATATGGTTGAATCTATACAGCTAATGCTATGTATTTTACATTTATCTATATTTGAAATAATACCTCAAATTTTTACAAATTTTATTGTTAATTATAAAAGTTATAAATAAATGCACAGATCATGCTCGAAAAATTTGCTTTCATCGTGATTGCATGGTTGCAGCATGGTGATTGCTGCCGTCCTCGTCATCTGAAACAAACGAATTTTTCTTTGTTTTATTCTTCACAAATGTAGTTATCGTTCGGTCCTCTAATAAATAATTGGAGAAAAAAATTGACAAAATGGCGGCGCTTGAAAGAAAGTATTTCGATTTTTACTAAAAAATATTCATTTTCTCGCGATCCGAAAATATAGTAATTTTGAAGATATCAAAAAATTGGAGGGTCAAACATTAGGCTAATATGTACACTATATATATATATATATATACATATATATATATGTGTGTGTGTGTGTGTGTGTGTGTGCTAAAGCGCAAGTTGATCGATCCAGTTGTGAGAAAAATACACGCAAAGTCGTTTCGAGAAAAACTCATTTAAAATTTTTCATATTTCAATGCATTTACGAAGTGAATAATTTCAATAACTTATCTTTAGTCGGTTATACCAGTATCATATAAAATACCTTTCTCGAAGAGCGAGAACACACTAATCCCTGTAACGGAAATTTTGAACGAAATTTCACAGATTAGGATGCGTTCAGAAATATTACTCGAATGCTTCCGTATACCGTTTTATTCTTATTCACTCAATGTTAAACAAGGATGATACACGAGAGCACGCATCCGAATGATGTTCCCGAACGCATCCTTACAAAGAATCATCCTGAGCTACATATGGCACCATCTGATTGCATAGAGTAATGGCAAACAAAAACTTAATACGTAAATAGTAAACAAATTGATCAATCATTGTAAAGTCTGTAAGACTTATAATAAGCAGTAGCCAATCCAATATGTTGATTTCCTTATGCCATGACTTTAATACTACTTAACACAAATGGTTCGTCTGCCGAACGTAATCTCGCGTCGTATGAACGCTATGCCTTCTAAATCTTTGATAGTTCGGTCAATTTGATGAATTTCGTCTCAACGTTTTAGGGACACATTTTTAAGATCCCAAATTACAAGAAAATGAAAAAAAAAATTTTTTTTTTGATCCGTCAAAGTAGAATATCCTCTTAAAAAATAGTCTAATCTTACCTGGAATTTTAAACAAAAATACCTAGAAAATTCGGGAATTCTCAGAGAATTTTTTTACAAGATTTCCATATTAATAATAATAAATTTCCCTGTTTTATTCACTCTTTAAGAAGAAAATAGGGAGAATTATTTAGTACGTTGATTGTTAGACTAGCTATTGCTAGAATAATTTTGGAGATGGTCTTGAGTGATAAGAAGTATAGAGAATCATTTATTACAACCTCCAGCATACGAAATTGCACAGTGAAATTAACAGATATTAACATAAGGATTAAGCAGTATTACATTTATCTTGATAGTCAAAATATTAGAAATAGTTCATAATAATAACAATGATAACGACAAGAATAATAACAAATCTATAGGGCAATTCTTTTCAATAATTTATGGCAATTAGATTGAATATTATGCCTCTTTATTTCTAACTAGATTAAGATGATAGGATTTTGCCAAAAGAAAAAATTTCTCAATCTATAGTCGCCTTGGTTGCCCGAGAAGGTTCCAAGAGAAAAAAGTTCGGCATCTTAATTTATCAAGTCTGTGCTAAATATCAGCTGAGGATGTGGAGATTAGTCTCGATACCTACAATTGAGTATATAAACTTGAGTATAGAAACTTGTGATAATTGATAGTGCTATGCCCCATTAACAATTGCACTACCAACCTGGTGTCACTTTTTTGTTAGCAATTTTATGCTATTAATTAAGTTCTCTACTAGGCGAATCTTCTAATAGAATCTTCTACACTTTATTTTTTCCCTTCAGAAATCAAGATACAGCTTTCTCGTAAGTAGTTCTTGATCTTTATCCTATCTAAACTGTAACACACTGAACGCCAACCTCGATTCGAATATTAGTTAATTTTTACTAACTGGTCAGCTATCTCAGTGTCTCTGATTTTTGAATGTCGAGGGACATCCCTTAAAACAACACAATTGTTTTATAAAATAATTAGGATTTTATTTCTAAATTTTTTATTGCTTACAGTCTACACTAAATGATCCCAAGCCACGAGTGATACCAGAGTCATTGGCATCGGATAGCATACTTATGCCTACATTAATATCACCCGAACAAGATTCTAAGTTACCAGAGACAACATTAATGGCACAAACAAATGTGTCGAAAGAAACAAGCAAAAAATCTTCAAAGGACGATAAAGAGACTATTCAAATCATTCGAGGTAATCGTGTGATTAAGTTACCACCTATCGAAGCACCTGCCACCAGAAGTAAACGGTTGCAAGAAAAAATCGAGATGCCGCAAACAAATCCTGAACCTATAAAGAAAATGCAGAAGCTTACGTAAGTATACTATATTATTATAAATTGAAGATTTGGATACAGTAACAAATAGTTTATGTAAATTTGTTACATATGAGCGTATATTCGATTATTCATATATTATTATCTTAAAATAAAAAAATTTTTATATGATAGATTATTAGATATAAATTTTTATTTAATATAAAATCTAATTAATATGAAATCTATATATATATGTATATATATATATATATATATATATAAAATAATGCAGTTTTTATCATCAAATATTGCTTTATTAACATAATAATAATAGTATGAGAATAAAGTATAAATATATAATATATTATAGGACCGTGATAACACAAACTATAGAAATGCCTTAAATAAATGCTTAAATAATTTTTTGTGAATTTATATACTACATAGTCCTTTGAAATGCGCGCCGAAATGATTTTTCGATCTTGAAACGCTAACTCTACTAAACTCTATCGCAGTAATATCACGAATTAAATTGACTAGCAATTTAACAATTTGTTTCCTTTCCGCATTTTCGAAGAACTACATACGTATATAAATTTACACAGAATTGTACAAGCATTTAAGATCCAGCTAGACCGTTTAAGGCATTGATTTCTATAATTAGTATAAATATATGGTTTTCAAATAATATAAGTAAATATTAAGGCAATACTACACAATCAATAATAATGCCAATATTAACAAATACTGACAATATTACTGATCTTGTGCAGTTAATATTGACAAATTGACGTAAAATACTAATGATGATCTGGATTTTGATTCTCAAGCATCAATATTGCTTTATTAGGATCCATGTCACAGTACAATAGTTAATGTATGTCAAACTAAAATAAAATATATCAATAATTGATATCGTCAATAATATTAATTGTGTGGTTGAAAAAATACTTAAAATATTGTTGCGCACGCATGCGCGCACACACACACGCACACACACACACACACACACACACGCGCGCGCGCGCACACACACACACACACACACACACACACACACACACACACATTGTCAATAATACTAAAGCCCGATCTACATAAGACGCAAATGTAGATCATAAATGAAACGTATTTTAGATCGTAAACTACAATACATAGGACGCAGGACACGAAAGTGAAAGCTCACCCAACTTTCTGCATCTTGCGTCCTACAACCTATTATAATTACGTACAATATATTAAGTTAGTTTCTAGTTTTGCGACCCGTATTCTGCGTCTTAAGCGTCGTCTACAATGGGCAATAGCAGTAGTGGTAAGGCTGTAAGACGCATCGGAAGTAAGCTAATTTTCCAGTATAATAAGACGTAAAATAAATCCGCAAGTGAAATTCATTTCCTACGTTCTATTCTGTTGCTTACAGATTTATTATGTCCTATTATACCGGAAAATCAGCTTACTCCTGACGTGTCTTATAGTTATTACTACTGCTACTGCCCATTGTAGATGAACCTTTAAATATCGTTGCTACTTAGATATTTTTAATTAAAATTTAATAATTGTTTTAACATACAGTCAGATATCAGTTCAACAACAGTTACATAACAAGGATGAATTGAAAACGGAACAAGTAATAAATGAAGAAGAAGAAGATGATGAAGATGATGAGGAAGATAATTCAGATTCGGAAGATGATCCGGATCGATTATGGTGTATCTGCAAACGGCCACATAACAATCGATTTATGATATGCTGTGATATTTGTGAAGACTGGTTCCATGGAAAATGTGTACATGTTAGTAAAGCTATGGGTAAGTATATATGACGAGAGAAAATATTTATTTTAATTTATGTTATACGATATCTATTTTATACAAATGTATGATAGGTCAACAAATGGAGGAGAAAGGCATAGAGTGGGTTTGTCCGAATTGTTTAAAAAAGAAAGCCGAAGAAGAAAAGATAAAGTCAAATTTGCAATCACTACCCGGAAAACAAAAACCAAAAGTCGAATCAGTGGATGAAAATTCATTATCGCAAGATGTGTTACCGAAAGAAATATCTCCGCCGAGTTCTTCCATTGACCACAGTGTTGCTTCAACTTCTAGCACAATGCAATGTGTAGTTTGTAAGAAAGAAGCCAGAAATTCCAGCATTTATTGTTCAGATGCGTGTATTCTTGCACATGCTCAAGAAACTTTAACTAAGGACAAACCCGTGCCATCTGGATCAAATATAAAATCTGCAAAATTGCCTACGTCAGAAACTACGAAGGCAAAACATGAGACTAGAGTAGTAGTCTTTGATAAAAAAACTGGTAAAGTTCTTACTGGTAAGTTAATCATATATGATTCTCATTAAATATTAAAAATATTTAAATTCCTCTATATCAATTTTTTTTTAGAAATTTAATTTCTTATGTGTTGCTATTTTATTATTCATTTCTACAATCACGTGGAATCATAGCAAACGCTTTTGTTTTTTACTTGCTTTATTTCTATATTCTATAAATTGTTTGTAGATATATTTTATTTTGCATATTTATCATTAGATAATAGTAACAATTCAGAGGAAAATTGAGAATAAAAAGGGAGTTTATTCAGAATAGACGAATTTCATTACATATGCAGGCACATACGCATTCACATACATTTATAATTTTCTACTATCTCTCGAACTGTTTGTTATTTGAAAGCAAAATGTTTTAAGTAAAATCTAAAGCCATGGCACATAGAAAAACTTAACAATAAGAAAATATACATGTTGGATTTATTATTGCTTACTTATGAATTCATGAAGTTTGTTCGCGTCGCATGCTCCAGCTTGCTTCAATGTGCTCCTGCTATAGCTTCTACTCATTTCAACAAGCGCGTTAGAGTGAATAAATGCTATGGTAGGAGCATGTTAGAGCATGCAACGCGAAATTTATGGTCTCTATTATGATTGCCAATTCACTTACTGCTACGTTTCGCTTAAGTTTTTTTGTATGCCATAGTCCTTGCTCTATTTCGTGGGAGACATTTTATGGACACACATTTTTTTCCAGTAGAGAGTTGTCTCCGAGATTTCAAGGTGATGTTTACTTTTAAAATGAAACAGTATCTTTTTTTTTAGTTAATGCGTAAAGCCTATTTCGAGTTTATTAATCTATAGTATATTGATCTTCCAAAATAATTCAAAGCTATTTACGATCGTTCAAGCCTTTTATTTTCTTACCAGTGAACTTTAAAATCTCTTGGAAGATGTTCCACTCGTCATTAGAATATATACTGATGAATATATGGCAATTGCTCACGATCCAATTGCGCACAAGCCAATCACAGCGTTAAAAAAAAAAATAACCTTAAACTTCCTATGCAGAAGTCGCTGTGATTGGCAGTGGGCAATTGCTTTCCATACTGTACTTCTCGTAATGACCACCAAATTCAAGAATGTTTAGTCATTGGATAGGAAGAGAAAGTATGATACTCTTCTTACTAATAACAAGTTCTCGGATCTGACGACTGTAGAGTTTTCTTGTGGAACTTTATAAAAAATAAAGTGCATCAATAAGAATTCACCATTTCTGATAATGAGAGTCCAGATATCATGATTGCTTGCCTACAAATTACTATTACGCATCCACGAAGAGAACATTTGGGCAGCTCAAGGTTACAACAATAATGCATGACAATAATGAATTAAATAACGCGCTCGAGTCCTTCAATCTGATCATAAAATGTGTGGATTATGGTAGGTCTCTCCCTGGACGCGGTATAGGATAACTTCTTCCTAACCAATCGGGAAACATTTTGTTGAGTATTTCTCAAACTCGGTGGTCATTATAAGAAGTACCAGCATGCTGGAAACACGTCCTTTTTCTGGTGACGAGTGGAACGTCTTCGATAGATTTTGAAGTTTATTGATAAGAAAATAAAAGACTTCAAAATTTTAAACAATTAAATGACCTTGAATGACTATGGAGAACTATATCATAAGTCAATGAACTTTCTCGAAGTAGACCTAACCTTTTTAAATTAAAAAAAGATACTGTTTCAAAAAAAAAACAAAGGTAACCTTCAAAATTTTGGCTAAGCTTCACCTAGAAAAAATTGTATGTGTTTGCGCGCTTGCCTATGTACGTCTATGACATACATGACTTATTATTTTAGGCGCAGATGCTCCTCTCAGATCCAGTTTGCGAACATGGTTGAAAGAGAATCCAACTTTTGAAATAGTAGAGGCTAATAACATCAATACACTTCAAATAGGCGGAAAGCTCGTCACGCAGATCCAAACATCTGGAAAACCTGTACGTGTTAAATAAAATAAATTTAACAATATATATAAATAAATTAAAATTTATATATAAGATATGAAAAAAATCGAGATGTAAAGGATAGATAGTGTATATATACTCAGTAAGAATCAGTAAGAATTTAATGAGCATTGAAAGATTGATTCTCAAATTAGAAGCGATTTTTTTTATGTTTGTTAAACAATTTATTTGTTTGCTTCTACATAAAAATTATTTCATGCGATAAATAAAAAACGTGAAAACGGAATTATACATTTTTCGATATTTAAGAAAAATATTCTATATGTTTCTTCCGTGTTCATTTTATAACAAACAATCATCTTATTATTTTATTTTAAGCAAAAATATAAGTTAGTCATTCGTTTTAATGATTACACACTTATTTAGCAATTATTCAGATTGAATTTAATATCAATTGTTAATCTAATCTAAGAAGTGACAGAAATCCACTTTATATACATAGAATGCTTCAAAATTTATTTTTTTTTAATAATTTGGTTCTTTGGAATATTCTAATTGCAAGATGAAAATTATAATACATAAAAATGTTGCGGCTATAATAATTATTAAATTATCAGAAAATTTATAAATTACAAGTGAAATTTCGCACGTTCAGGCATAGTGACAAGTGCTATCACGAATTGGAAGGGAAGGGAGGGGAGAGGGGTTTAATGAGAGATTAACATAAAAATGCAATTTTTTTATTAAGGCATTATTTCTGTGTTTCTATACAGAATCTATTTGTGATTTATACGCATAATATCGGAATATAATATTACAAAATATCAATTCAGTTACGACACATGTCAGGTCTCAAAATAAATTCATAATCGTGTTCATTTGCTTTGTATATGGTAAAAATTTTAAAAGATTTAAAATAATTTTTTATTTAAAATATCAATGTGTGTTTGTATGATAACTTACAGCGTTTCTCATTGCAAAAACTAGTGCGAAAACTAGCAACTGGTGAAATTAAGTACAAATCGTTTTTTTTTTTTTTTTTTACATATTTTTAGTATTAATAATAGAATCATTTTAATCGTTTTAAGATTATAAAATTATCATAATAACAAGGAATGTAACTAAAGGGTTAAATTATTTATTAAAATATAAATTAATTAATTTGTATTATAATTGCACTCAGTGTTGTGCTAGTTTTTCATTGGAAAACGCTATTAAAGGTCGCCCACAATGGAAGAAATATTAGAAATAAATATTAATCCCGGATCTACAATAGATTTTTAAGCCTTAAGTCATAAGGAATGGACAAATCACAATCACTTAGTTCGGATCTACAATAGGTATTTTAAGCTTTAAGTCGTAAGAAATTGACTACAATCGAATACGAGGAGAATAATTGATGAATTGTGATTCGTCTATTGTCCTCCTTCCATTCGACTGTAGTTGATCAGTTTCTTATGGTTTAAGGCTTAAATAAAACACCTATTATATATCTGGACTAAGATTTTAACTTATCAAAATTCAGTTACACAGGAGTACACAGATTTCTGATAAGTTGAAATCTTAATAT
>Ga0157364_1001784_pt1 | contig 18974 bp, 10 predicted proteins | sample AttsexASBM2_FD_111476 | JGI IMG/M metagenome (GOLD analysis project Ga0157364, IMG submission 111476) | Fungus gardens microbial communities from leaf cutter ant in Ribeirão Preto, State of São Paulo, Brazil - Atta sexdens ASBM2 | ecosystem: Host-associated > Fungi > Mycelium > Unclassified ...
ATAGAAATATGAGATGATAAAGTAGAGTAAGAAAGTAGAATACACATAAGAGCAATGTCTATCAATTATGAATTATTGTGGGCTTGTGAGACATCAAATTGAATTGAAATTGTGAACGATCGTCGAAATATGGAAAGAACTAAGAACAAAAAGGTGGGACATATATGTGCCCTTCAAAGGGTAATTATACAGTAATTTAAAAAAGAAAAAATGATATATGGACATTCCATAATTATATATATTTATGAAAGTTTATACATGTTTATAAATGTTTATATATGTTTATATATATATATATACATATATATATGTATACATGAAAAACTTTTTACCGGGCTAATAACTTGAAAATCATATACCTTGAGTATTGTATCACTTTTAAATAAGGAAACATTATAATAATAAAACATTATATGTTATAATAATAAAATATTATAATAAAACATTATAATATATAAAACGTACTATTTATGTTATAAGTATATATTTAAACATACAAAATAACAAAAATCGTTTGTGCTTTTTGTCGTCTAGGTGCCGGGCTAGAGATACGAAAGCTGGACGTACCCAGTATCGCCGATCCAAGGTGGGAGACGGTATTACTCAAATGTGAGTATGATCTCGGTGGCAAGGAGCTGTATTCGGTAACGTGGAACAAAGACGGCCAGGAAATCTTCAGATTCATGCCGGGATCAGCGACGCCTAAGCGACCTCAAAATATCAGCGGACTATATATTGACCTCAATCGAAGTGACCACAAACAAGTGACACTTTTGGGCCCATCCATTGGTAAAGGTATATGACAGTAATTTACAAGAATTTTAAGCAAGAATTATAAGTTACATCTATTACTCTATTACTAACTATAAGTTACATCTATTACATCTATTATTATATTTCATGTAAAAGATGAATCCTTTATGTGTATGGAAAGAATAATTTTGCTGAAATATTTAAAAATTTAGATAGATCTAAAAATAATTTTATTGTATCAAAATTATGTAGGGAACTCAAGAATAATGAGTAATGCTGCAAAAAGTTTTGACAATCTATTTGCAAATAATTTGAGCATAATTATCCTGCATAATTATTTTGATAATCCAACCAAATTATTTTCAAATCTGTCTCTAACTAAATTTTTAGATATATATTGATACTTCATCAGCTTCATATAAAAATCATCTCGTATACTATTAAAATCATTTTTGTAGAAGAGTATAATTTTAATATGCAGATTATTAGAGGAATTAAAGTAAATGTCAAAAATTTAATGATTTAATCAGACGTTTAATGTAGTTTAATTTTGCCTTTTAAAAAATCAACTTCCATTTTGTCGTTATTTATTTAGATATATTCATGAAATAAAAGAAATGTCTTTTTCGCCTCTTTTTAAGCTTATACTTATAGTGTCTTTTCTCTAACTTAATATTGCAGGTAAAGTCGACTTGGCGGGGTCTTACGGCTGCGAGGTGTCATCCGAAGCGCCGAGTTTTGAGACAGATTACAGAGAGGCAAACATGAGCGTGGCCGTACCTCCTCAAAGTTCTCCGATACTCGAGGGAATGCGACCTTCTTATGAAATCGGCGAGATCCTCCAAGCGGAGTGTACGTCAGGGTTAAGTTACCCCCCGGCAATTTTAACGTTCATCTTGAACGGTAAAGAGGTGAGTCGATGATATTCGTGAGTGCGAGAGTTAGGATTACGCCACTTAAAGACGTATGTTACATCTAAAACAATATCAAAAATATATAAATTTTATAGATTGTTCTATTATTATGATTGAATATCTATGTAACATTTGAGAACGATTCTCTTATTAGTTTAAAAGTTATTTAATTTTTTGTCTTGATTTTTAAAATCACGTTTTGTAATATTTATTTGCAAATTTGATGAGGAAATAACGTTAAAAATCAAATTTTATATACTGGATCCACTTAAAAATCATTGAACCTAAAATTGCAGAAAAATATGGATATTTTGCTACATAAAACCATTAAAAGCCAAATTATTGTTTTTTTTTGCAGTTGGTTCAAAGTATATTTACGAGTTAATAAAATTTTTTTAATGATATTGACAGATATTAGATTATTTTGACTGAATATTTGACTGTTACTTTTAGCTGGTATTGTATAGTCAAACATCCTTAAATTTTCAAAGATCACATAAGTTTTAAAAAACAGTCAGATAAACTTCCATAATTCTCCACGTTCGTATACTTTGTATACGAGGCATGTTTTCAAATTTTCGCTTGATTTTTAAATTATTTCATTAGATCATTTAAAGAAGAACTTTTTATTTATCTAAAGCAATTGTCAATTGAACGCAAATTTTCAGTTTTCAGCGTTTCCTTTTTCGATAGCTTCTGACTTAACAAACTTATTGAAATGTTTTTGTTAAAATTGATCAAAGGAATATTTACCTTCGAAATATTATCTAACTACTTTAGGGCATATCCCTGTAGCGTCAACAAACGCGAAACGAGCGAAAATTTCGTAATTAATCGCGCAACGTAATCCAAAGCTCGCTTCCGCGGGCTGTTGAGCGGGCATGGTAAACTAGGAACCACATAACTCCCATTATTCAATGCTACGCTGCGCACGTCATTCGCGAGAAGGTACTACTCGGTTTATTCAACGACAATTTGTCAAGCGAGGCCAGTTCGCATGGGCATTTTTATTTCGCTCACTGACTGGTCGCATATTCAAGTCTCAATAAATACAATCCTATGAGTCACAAATTAATTTCTCGAGAATAAACTCGCGGGACTGCGACAAAAATATGCTATTCGTATAATGAAAATCGTAACTCAAACAAAATTGATGTAATAAATGACGTTTTAAATATTATTTTTTTTTTCAAGAGATTCGACAATTAAAATAATCTGTTACACTTCTTTCTTTAACAAGTAATGGACAGGCAATCTGTTATGATTGATTATATTATACAAGTAAAGAAACATCTGGATCAGTTTAATATATTACTTTATTCGTTGAAGAGAAAAATCTATTACATACGTATGTATTATAGAAACCGAAATTGGAAAAAAGAGAGTATAAACATAAATTTAGAAGAAAAATTACGCGGTTTACGAGTTATTTCCGTTATTTCATGTCTTAAAACATTAAATGCAATGTTTCGTGAACATTGATAATTTGTTTCATCAGCGAGAAACAATCTAATAATATAGGGCGCTTATATAGAACCGCCTCATAGAACAAGTCGGAATGGATTCCGATCGACATTATTCAATTATTCCCTAGATTTTTTATTGTGTTTTTCTAAGGAAATACGAAATAATTCCAATCGGAATTCATTCCGACATGTTCTATAACAGGTACTCAGGCCTAGTAAGCAAGAAACATTAGATCAACATTTTGAAATATTGATTTTATGTGAATTTCATTAACGTTTTTATCTAATAAATCTTTTATAAATATAATTATAATATTACATAATAATAGGATATTTCCGAACTTTAAAAAATATTTTCATAATATAAATTCCTAATATTTCGTAAATATTTGGAATACTACTCAACAAAAAATAGGGAACACTTTCGGAAAATATATGAAAGCTGGAAATCTCTATTTTTAAAATCGATATAATTTATATTTCAATCTGACTGATTCTTTACAATTTTTTTTCATCGAATTATTGAACATTGAAGCAAAAATGATGACTTTTGTTTCAATGTTGAATACTCGGTGAAAAAAAATCGTACAACGTTCAATAAAAAAAAAAATTGAAGATAAAGATTCACTCTTTCGACTGCCGTAAACCGTATTTTTGTGTAATTTTTACTTCACGTTAGACCTTTGTAAAATTTGTATAAAATTTTCAGATTTGACGGATATCTATTTGTGTCCGTATAGCTACGTAAAAATTCAATCAGATTGAAATATCAATTACCGATTTCGAGAGTAAAGATTTCGAGCTTTCAAATGCTTTTTTGATTTTTTTGTCCGCGATGATTTTTCACCGAGTTTCACGATATTCTGAATATTGCGCAATTTTGAGCGTATTCAAAAGGATTCCCTATTTTTTGTTGAGTAATATAGTATAGAAAGAATGTTGTTGAGATATTGCAATATTAAATATTGATGTGTGAATGTTTTTTTAATATTGAATCTTTGTTGACTTTTCTATATTGATTATTAATGTTGCTACAACGTTGTTGTAACAACAATATTGCTACAAATTAATATTAAAGTTGCTCACCTGGGAACAGTATGCAATATCGTTTATAGGTGTATATAGGCAAAGTATTGTAATTTTCTCATATTTAAAAAATTACATAAGATAGAATAAAAGGTGCAATATTACGAAATTCTTCACACATGTTTTAATGAAATAATTTTTAAAAAGTGACCCAAAGGCTTTAAGATGAAAGCAAATAAAAAATGTATTTAAAAAATATTTCGTTTAATTTTATATAAAAATTAATTCAAGGATTGAATGTTTTTGGAAATTTATATAATTTATATTGAATAAATGTTGAATCAATGTTCTCGAATATTTTTGAATTGTAACTACAAGATCTACAAGATGTTTATTATTTTAACGAACATTTCTGCAATGTCTTTCAACATTTCTGAGATGTTGATTCAATATTGCATAATTTCATTATACAACTTTTGTATAAAAGTTTTTTTTGATATCTTAAATAATTTTTGAGATATAATTGAGAAAGTTAGAAATCTTTTTTTCCTAGAAAGATTTGTTTAGACATCAGTTTTCTGCACTTATATTTTTTAAATTTACGTGTAATTCTTATATGTATACAAAGTTTATTAATATCATAAAATTTCATAAAATTTAACACTTCATGAGATTTTCTTTGTAAGTGTACTTTGTAAGTGTACTTTGCTTAAAACTTTTTTAAATTCAAATTTATTAATCTGCTAATTTATTAATCTACTAATGAAATCTATGGTTTCTGTATGGCCTGTACTGTAGAAGCATTCAATAAGAAAATACCTTTTCTTTGAAATGATTAAGGGGATGCTGGAATGATTAAATTATCGACAAAAATCTTCGAATTGAATGAACGGAATCAAAAAAAATCCTTTTAAGGCGATTAAAGTAGCAAAATTAAATAGTGCAGTAGACTTTATACTAAAATCAAAAGAAAGTTAAGTAAGTTTTTAACTTTTTTCGATTTTAATATTAAGTCCATTGTACCATCTTCTAATTTTGCATCTACTTTAATTCTGTAAAACGATTTCTTATTCAGTCAATTTGAAGATTTTTATACTGTAATATCGATAACTTGGTTATTTCAGCATCCCTTTAAGACACTCATATTTATAAACTGGCCTTAAATAAATATTTATACAATTTCCCATAATTTGGCCAATCTTTTATGTAACTGTAGAGCGGATTAAATTGAGTCGAAAAGTCTTCTACTATTTTGCACTTTTTGCAGTAGTTAACAAGATATTAATTACTAAAAATTGCCAAATACTTGAATAATTTTTTACTTCAGAGAGTTCAAAATAAATACTATCAACTTTATAGAAAAACTGTAAGAGAAAAAAATCATTTATTTTCTTTTCATAGAACTCTAAAAACTTCTTCAGAAATTTTTCAGAATTTTTTAATACCATATCTTCTCATGTTAGTAAAAATAAGAAAATGCAACTAAAAAGTTGATAAAAAATTCTTAGAATTCTATGAGAAGAAAATAAATGATTTTTGTCTCTTCTGTGAAATTGATAGTATTTGCGTAAAAAATTATTCAAAATCAATATTTGGTAATTTTTAATAATTTTTAATAATTAATATTTTGTTAATTATGAAAAATTGTAGAGAAAATTGTAGAGAACTTTTCAACAGTTTAGTCCGCTCTATCTACACAAAAACGATTGGTTAAAATTTATGGACTGTATAACAACTCAAATAAAATAGAATTAAATACTCGATCTTATACGAAAAACAATCGAAATGAAGGAGATTAATAGAAGAGGATATAATAGTTAGTTTACTTTCAACACAATCCTGATGGTTATTCTATATCAGATTGTTTGAATTGTTGAGTCTCTTAAAAATAATAGTAACGATTCTAAAACGTCGTTTGTTATATCAATTTTATTTGAGTTATGATTTATATTGTAGACAAAAAGATTTTGCTAAGGTATCTAAAAATTTCGTTAGATACAGATCTGAAAATAATTTTGTTGGACTATTAAAATAATTTTAGAAAAATCTCAAGCATGATGAACAGTTTACTCTACAATTAGTTTTAACATTCTAGCAATCAATTTAAACATTCTATAATTATTTTGATGGTCCAATAACATTACTTTCAGATCTATATATATATATATATATATATATATATATATCTATCCAAATTTTTATATACTTTATCAAAATCATTCTTTCTGTGTATAAATAGCATATTTCCGTTACAATTCTGTTACGTTTATACAAGTTTATTCTTGAGAAACTAAGCAGCTTATAGCACTGTATTGATTGACAATTTCAATTTTTTTCATCCTACTGAAGTGAAGTGTTCACGAAATGATGGCATTTAATGATGTCAAGGACATCAACATGGAGACAATCCTTAAATCGCGTAATTTCCTTGAAGAAAATATCCGTAAAAATCTCAAAAGTATTGTATAATATATATATTAAGTAATTAGAGAATTCAAAATAAAACCATAAACTAAAAAGTAATACATAGAATAACTGCCTTTTGTAGTATGTGAATTAATAAACGAAAAAAAAATAATAACATATGATAGTCGAAATAAAATCTTTATTTGCAATCTCTTATAATTTTTCGTATTTCATATCTCATATTAGATATCTCGGTAACTCGAAGCTGTAATATAAATTCTATCACTATACAAGTTATTTAAATATAGACTTTACAAATTACATTTTAAACTCTTTAAATTCTGTGCCTGATTCTTAATAGGTAAACAGAGCCTTAACTAAAGACTTGCGAGGAATTGGCAACATAGACGGAAAGCTGGTCTCTACGACGCGGTTGGGTCTAACAATGCGCTTGGAACGGCATCATTTTTCTGGCGGCAGTTTGATTCTGATTTGCCAATCGACACTACCAGGAATCGCTAATGACCAGCCTCTCAAAACCATCGATATTGCCACTCTCGCCGCCAGCAACCAACGTCTTGCCCAAGAACCCCCTAAATCAGGCTCAAGGTCGAACATCGAGCTCTACCCGATTCTGATTTGCTGGACAATTACCGTGATTCACGTGATTCGTTACAGTCTCAGATTTCTGTGCGTTTAATGTCGGCCTGATATTTCGATCGGCATGGCATCACGCGATACCGTTTCAAGTGCTAATTATTAGTGCTAATTAGTGTATACATCTCTACGCATTCTTGCGATCAGGAAAAACGTCGCGCATCGTCATCGGCTTCTCTCTACATCTACATGTCAATCAGAGAGCGATGCATACTTTAGTGCGTCCCGAATTTTCGTGCAATCCATACACGTTTGCTCGCATGTGTACACAATGTTTAGAGCACCCCGTATATCATATATAAGTCGGAGATAGCAATACAACTTTGAGTAAAATAGGTCGCAGCAGTGGGCGCATAATGATTGTACATAGTGTATACATTGTGAATTAGCATTACAACAAATTGTCGTGTATAATTAATCGGACGGAAGGACTCTGCGGGGATGATGAAGGGAACACGATGAAAGTAACATGGAAATATATCGGAAGTCACGGAGACGCGCGCGACCTCGCGAGCAATTTCTTCGAGGAGAAAATAACGCGGCTGAAACGTCGCATTCGAGAGAAATATATATATATCTATCATTTGTCAGACCAGAAATATAGTTTAAGAAACATAAATGTATACGGGTCGTAATCTTAAGTACGACTCGATATCGACGTATGTAGTATATGGTATAGTATAAATATGTGGTTAATTCGACTATATTCTCCACATCCGCTCTTCCTCAAGCCACGAGGCATACGAGAGTTCTCTGTGTGAAATAAGAGATACGATGCTTTTGTTCAGCAATTTTACACGATCCAAAGTATCGTCGTTATCGAAGCGAAATAATAAAACGATGATTTAATCAACTTGATTGGTATATTTCTCGCGAACCAGAACATCCTTTTCCATGTAGCAACATTGTTCAACGTTGCAATGTTATCGCAATATTGCTCGAATAATCTCTGCTGTATGGATCTTTGGTGTAACGATTTCATCGAACTCGCTAATTACGTCATATGTATAAATCAACGGATTGTGATCGTTATTAACTAATAAGTCAGTACACGCGACAGGAGCAACTTGGCTATTCGAAGCTCTCGTGATTCGATGACCAGCATTTGTATAACAGACTATCATGACTCGATATACATAATTTGCGTAAGTAATAGAGACCGGTGAGATAAGAGCAGTTTAAAACGTCAAAGAAGAAGGGACGGAGTAAACAATAAATGGAGAAATTAGCGAGAGAAAGACTTTCTCGAAAAAACCATCGAAAGAATAGGGCAGTCATATAAACCGTCTCGAATTCACCAAACGGATTCTTCTCTTTCACCCCTTCGATTCGATCTATCGACACACCGACTCTGTGACTCTCCTTCCTCTCCTTGATTCGATTTCCAGATTAATTAAGGATCGCTGGTCTGAAAGGACGCCCTCGAGATCCTTTCAACGGGGTCGAGTATCTGTCTATCCCGGGGGTGACGTAACGAGCACCGATTCGAATCGGTTTCACGAGACACCGAGCCTGATAATGACGTTTTCCGTCGGCTCAGGTAAGTCTATCTTACGACTCTACGCCTGCTTACTGATTACGAGCCCCTTCGACAAACTCTTCAATTTAGTCTCGCCACATGAAAAGGCTTTCACGAACCTACACCTTAACCTCTTAATCTCTTTCTCGTTGCTTATCGTAGCTTGCAAGAGATATTGTGTTTTTATCCTGATAATTTTATAATAATAATCTATAAAATTGATTTTTGTATGAAGAAATTATACGAATATGACTCTGGTATATTTCATTTCTATTCATTTTTACTTAATTCGAACTCGAATTAAATTTTTGTTAGAGACAGTACGATACATTTGAATATTGTACAAATTGGCAGCCGAAACGATTTTTATCTTATCATTTTTATCTATTCATAACTATCAAAATAACATTTTTAAAATTATTTTTATTTTACAAATCATTAGTGTCCTAATGCAAATCCTTGATGTTTTCATCATTTATGTAATATTCTTATAATTTAATAGTTTGCGGCAGGATATCTACGATTGATTCAAGATGACCTACATAAGGCTGCCGAGAGTGCCGAGGACAATAGTCAAGCACCCAACTCACAACTGAAGTAGTAGACGACGCGACGTTAGGAAGGCTTTAGGGCTCTCGAAGTCGAAGGTGGAGACTCACCCATTACCCACTCGCTATTACTCCCTCTCTACTTTGCTTTATCACCTCTTCCCTAACAGACACTAGACAGAGCGAGCGAGCGAGAGAGAGAGAGAGAGAGAGAGAGAGAGAGAGTGTGTGTGTGTGTGTGTGTGTGTGTGTGTGTGTGTGTATGTGTATACATATATGTGCAGTATGTAGTGTGTACTCTCATATATGAATATGTAGGTATGATAGCTACACACTTATAACGATGCGTGCGAGCGCGCGTATGTGTAAATTCGCGCAGTTGTGTGTATATCCCGCAAGAGATGCCAGGAACTGATACGAAATCGATAGAACCCAGTTTCCGACGTGACGTGCCGGCGTTATATCATTCGCCCCAACAGCAGCATCAACTGGCGACAGGAACAACACTACACCAGCGATCTTCTAGGCGATTCGTGCGTCACTCGAGCTTTGACTATGGAGATAGATATGTGCCTTCCGTATCTCTCTCTCTCTCTCTCTCTTTCTCTCTCTTCCTTTTTCTCTCGATCTCAATCTCGATTTTTTTCTTCTTTTTCTCTTAAAAAGAAATAATGGAAACATCGACCCAATATCGACCCAATCATGAATTTCCAAGAAAGAATTAAAGGATCATTTTACATTTCATTCATTTGCGCCATATAATATATATATATATATATATATATATATATATATATATATATAAAAGTGCCAAATAGAAAATTCAATATATTAATACGTTAATAGAAACATGATACATGTCGAAATTAGCAACTTTTCAATAGAACATTTTTAATATTCTAAATAATAAATATGCAATTTTATTTCCTTTTCATATTATACTTTTAATTATAATGCTCCTTAATTTTTAAGTAAATTAGTAAGTAGACTATTCGCCTCAGAAAAGTTTTAATTTTATAGTTATATTTTTTAATAATATGTTATGTTATAATTAAATTTATATTATATATAATTATACTCTAATGAAATACAGAAATGTAATTTCTTGCTTATGATATCACGATTCAATATGGTTGAGGCGAGTACTCAGGAGTCGTAAAACTTTTGGACATCTGGACAGTACTTTTTATTTTCTTTTTTCCAGAACAAGGTTTTAATGAAGTGCTGTGACCACTTAAAGGTTAAAACTGTGTCAGGAGTTTTTTCAACACAATTCGAATACTGTAACCTTAGTATTGCTTAAATATCATTCCTTATCAGAATCATAAAACTTTTTCATATACACAAAAAAGTTACAAATATCTTATGTTTAAACTTTTAACAAAAATATATTAGTCTTTAAGATCGATTTTTTTATTACCTAAAAAAATGCTAACTTTTTACTTGTATTACTTTTTTATCAATGCAGTGACGTGTACATATATATATATATTCGTAATAGAATTATAAAGAAGATAGTGGAAAAATGATAATAATATAATATAAATTTAATTGATATTCGATATGATTTTAATAAAAAAAGACCAATAAAATAACGTTAATAATTTTAGGGATTGTAAAATACAAACAGATACATGTAACTATTATAGGTTATATTATTGTTCAAAGAGATATATCAGTAAATGTAGCATACGATGGCCGAGAAAGATGAAAATTTTATTTATGGTCAAATAAACAATTTGTTCGTGCGTAATGCGCAAGTAATACGCATTTACATGGAAACCAGATTAAATCAGATTTTCATTGGTCACGAAAAGTGAGAGGTAATTGCTCAGAATTAATATCGCGCCTCATATTTTCGTTTAGCTGGTGCTCTTGCGCTTTTGTGAATATAAATCACTAGTCACAAATAATAAATCGAATGCTGTTTAATCGCAAGCATTTAATATGAGACATTGGAACTGGATAATCGTTTTAGTCCGCAAATGTAAAATGAATATTTTATCAAACATAGAAGACTTATTGTAGCATACAATACAATTCCGTTTTATGAAGCAATTCTCAATATCTTGCAAGAACAATTATGCTTGTGTTCCAATTAATAACTCAATTAAATTAATTACTAATTCTCTCTCTAACGTCAATTTGGTCAGAGAGAGATCCGCTATTTCAAATCGCGATCACTATAATGCCCGCGTTCTGTCTCGATGACAAATTTAGGAAACGTGATGCAATTGGCAAACAGAAAGCCCATATGTCGATAAGGAATCATGATGTTGACGATTACATTGCGACTACTCGTAAGTGATTTTCTAACGGAAAATTCGCTACCGAATATATCATCACTCGCTTTTCTTTTCAAATTTCGGTATATGCGGGTAAAAACTTTTGATAAAACATTATTAATTAAGATTCGCTTTTATTAAATTAGTTCTTTTTCACTTTATACTTCTGTTATATACTGTTTCACTTACATATCGGTTGATTTTTATTTATTAAAAATTTTTGATTGCAATAAAATGTTTTAATTAGATAATTTTTAATTTTTTAATTATAATCAGTAATTGCATTTTAACTTGATATTCGTCAAGAGTTAAACTGATATTGTTAAAAAATACTTTACTGTTTATGTTTCAGAATCATAATATTTGCATAACTTTAAGAATTGAATCCTTAGCGTTATACAGCTCGGAGAAAAATCTCAAAATTTTATTTTCATTATACGCAAAACTTTTGAAAAGTCGCGAACCACTTAGACAGAAAGGTTCTTGTTAGAAGATTCAGTATACGGTTCAATCTCTTTTAAAGTAGTAGTTTGTTCCTGATGGAAAACTACGAGAAAGCAATTCTCAAAAAATTGTCAACACGGAGAAATTCTAAGTTTTTGATCCGTAGCGCAGCAACGTCGCGCGCGCGCGCGCGCACACACACACACACACACACACACACACACACACACACAATCTATAAAAGATTTTATTAAATAGTCGGAACCACTCACTCCATTCTTCGTTGAAAGGAGCACGAAGTTTTAAGGCAACGAGAGGCAAGAGAGAGGCCACATTGGTTAGATTAAAGGAAAAAACTTCACGATTATTCAACTTTACCATTCCGGCTTTTCGAGACACTTCATTCTTTTCGCAAATGCGATTGACAAATTTGAAGCATCATATATTTATCCATTTGCAAGCACTCACCTTATTCGCTAACTAGACTAAGAACTAAATTAACAAGTTATAATGTAATGAAAACGCAATTACTTATATCTCTAGCTGTATACTTTATTAGAAGACTTTTGATTTAATGTATTTAAAATTAAGAATTAAAATGTTCACTGACAGAAAAAATTATTTTATTTAACAATTTAGCTAATTTATATATATCAAAATTTTCAATGTTTATTGTAGATATATCTCTTTAAAAAACTATAAATATAATATACTAATTTACAAAGTTTTGTGCAAAAACGTATGAAGACTGTCTCTAAAGTGATTTTTAACGCTAAACCCGCTGCTATCGAAATATTTCCATCAAGTTCAGTTTTCAGATATAGAAGACACTAGATAAGAAGATATTTTTTTCAATATACACACAGTGAACATTTATTAAATCAGAAAATAAATCAAAAGTTTCGAGCATTTAATTTTTGTTTTTTATGATTTTGAATCGCATATTTCTGTCTCAATATCCCTGATAATGTTTCTCAATTATCATCAAATCCTAATGGAAACGTGCTCATCATTTGTTGCATCTAAATTATCCAGAAAGAAATATCTTAAAAATTAATGTTATATACATGTTGTTTTTTAAAGATATATAATAAAAATTTGACTTGATGAAATTTTGTTGACAGCAGATTCAAACTCAACGTACGTTAATAAAATACGTTGAACAAAGTCATTTCCTTTCCTTGCACTAAGAATTGTTCAAAATTTATAAACTAGTGTTATTATTAATAATATTATAACATTGATAATTATAAAAATAAAGTTCTTAATTATAATTATTTAACCATTATAGTTTTTTTTCCAAATAATTTTTTTCTCAATGTTGAAAATGATTACTTTTTTCAACATGTAATGCAAAAAATTTTTTTCATAGGTTAAATACAAGCATCAGAATAAAATTTTCCTATAAATAAAAATCAAATTACAAATTATCTTAGCAGTAGATTCGAATTGTTATATATGGTTCAAAACTCCTTTTATACATCTCGTAGAAAAAACGGCTCAGCTTTTTGAATTCTGACAGGCAATAGAAAACAAAAATCTGTGGAATCTGAATACGCAACTGGATTCCTGTCGGTAGTTTAAATCAACCTTTGCTTCCTCGTTTCCTATCCAAGGAAATATCTTCAGGTGGTTTTCGCTGTTATGCCAAAGAAGCAATATAAACGCAGTCGTCGCGTAGGAATATAACAGGAAGAGAGCCGTTGGTTTAGTTATTTTGATATCAAATTATTAAACCTCGCGCAGCTATTTAAATCAGCTTTCCCTGCTATTTCCCTCGCGCCGTTTTTATCTTTTTATTATTCCAACTTTATCCCAAACTTGCGAAATTCTCTGTTATACATAGCAGAGCTCAAAGTTGAAAACCGTTCGGTGTTTCTTAATATTAATTTGAATTTTACGAAAGAAATAGATAAGCGAAAGCAAAAAGTACTTACCAACAAAACGAACTCTTACGGTATTCGTGCAGATTGGCGCTTGACGAAAGTCACATTGCACTCGAGTAGTCGCGGAGAATGTTTTTTAAGAAGAATCTCCTTAAGAAGGATTCTGAGCGAGACCAGAAAGCACCGAAGTTTTCGAGTAATCGCGGTTATTACTGAAAGTGCAGTTGCTAAAGTTTCACGGTAAATAACGAGCGAATTAGAATTATTGTCGGAAGAAAGTAGAAGATACTTTGTGCGAAATTTCACAAAGTCCTGGCTAGCCCGTCTTCCAATAATGTACTCTGTTTCCATCTTACGTGTCGCGCGGTTTTCACGATTGTCTCTCCGAGAAAATTGAGAAGAAGCTTCCTTTCTCCATAATGAAGAAATATCAACCACAAAAAATCTCCAATCGTCATATCTTCATATCTTATAAATAGATATATTATATTGCAGCGATTTATATACGCTATGTAGCATTTAAAATATATCTAGAATAATCTAGAATTATTATTAATGACGAATACTGAAACGTCTTTTGCACTCCTATATTATTTTTGTTACATTTATTAGCAAAGTGAATTATATTTTTGTATTATTAATTAGCATAATTAGTGTATTGATATCACAATATTGTTATGTCATCAATAAAATGATTGTGTCATTAAACAATGTCGCGTGACACGATGCACTATCTCTTTCTTTAGGTCCATGTTGAAGGATCGTTTCGCCCTTATGATAAAGAATGACCCCTCGTTCTTTGGTACCCCCGCCAACAGGGAGTTGCCTCGTAAGAACTTATCGTATCCGCAAAATCTCTTCCGCCGCCGTCCAGAGAGTAAGAAAACTTATCAGATCGCTCGTAAAAAGTTATTTTCCGAAAATGAACTCGCCGACCGACAATCTCTGCCAGCGTGAACAATACCCCATAGGGTTCCGGTAGTGGAAGATACGCCGTAAGATGATTCTGTCAACCTGCGCGCTGATCGAATCGATAACTCTTATAGAGTTGACTAACTCAGATATATATATTTCATCCCTTTCGTAATGTACTTATTTTTGTCCATAGAAAAACTGAGATATCGGGAACAAATTTCCAAGTTTATAAATGCCTTCTAGGAAAATATAGGCATAGATACATCGCTCTCTTACTTCAAAGGTGAAACCTACAATTAGTAAACGTGATTTTTGAGTTATTATACCATAAATAAATTTAGATAAGCATTATCCTATCAATCATCAAAAGTGAATTAATTTAACTTTATTATGAAAAATCATTAAAATATCAGAACTGGTTAAAAAAATATATCGTCGAAAACGGTTACAACTAAAAAAGATGTGAGGTTTTTGAGGTTGTTAAACGGAAAAATAACAAAAATGATATTTGATTATATTAAGAATACATTTTTTTCTGCCGATATTATTTGAGTGTTCAAAAATTTTTGTCAAATTGAAGATTAGTTTTTTCTCTTTTCTGGGAATATAATTTTTTGAGTCGTGTTCTTTTGAAATAAAAAAAGGATATAATTCTTTCGATAGTATTGAACATAATAATTGTTAAAATACTTTCAATTGCGACATATTGCCAGATATTTTTTAATATTTTCCTTTACCTTTCAGATTCAAGATGCGTGAGGTATCATCATAAATTCAGAGGAATATTTCCTCCTTGTCCGTTTATAATCTTATCATTTTGATGTTTATTCGCGCCTCAAGGCTTCCAGCTCAAGTCCCAAGGATAAAGATCGCTCTCTGGCTTGGATCTTTTCAAATCTCACGTGATTCCACGTGAAACAAAAAGATTACAGAGGGATTCCGCGTATAAAGACGAGCTCGTGAGATTTCACGAGTGGGAGGGTCGAGAGAGAGAGAGAGAGAGAGAGAGAGAGAGAGAGAGAATGACGAAATAACTATAAAGTTTCGCTTTACGAGAAATGGTGGACTCGAGTTTATTGGACTTGACGCGTTTCGCGAAGCGACCTTCGAATCCGCAATCTCCCGGATGTCCACGATGATTTTCCTTACTTTGCTGCCTCTTTCTCGTAACACAAACCGTGGAAGATTGCACAGGACAGGTCGAAAGAGGACTCTTCGCGGAAAGTGCCTAGTCCCGTATGGCCGTGGGCCACGATTTCTCCACGAGGCCAAGGCTATGCTTTTCTGTGAAAGCGCGGAATGCGTCGAAAGCAATGGGAAGCGCAGCTTTATTTGCCGAGAAAACACTTTGCGAAACGAAATAAAGTATCACGCGGCAGGAAGATAATGGCTTTTCTTTCCGCTGACTCCCCTCAGCGAAAATAGACGCGCTTAAATATTTCTAGCGAGGAAAAGATTGGAACTTGCTTCATTACGCAACTACTAAACGACAAATAAGGCGTCTTATCGCGAATACAATAACAGTCGTTCTGTCGCAGGAAAAGAGAAAGAACGTCTAATTTCCGGCGAGAGCAATTCTTGAAAATCGCACGCGCCATTCCGCGTAATCATCCGGAATCGCCGCCGCGGGAAATTGCGGTGGATTAGACCCCTTATTCCGCCCCGGGGGCGTGCAAGCTCGACTTTATTCTAATTAGTCACCGGAAAGCTCGAAAAGCGCGATACTTTCCTCAAGTGCCGCTGGGTGAGCTCCCAGTAAAACAGAAAGGAGAGTTGTTGAGAGAGCTGGGGCAGACAGGAAGGGAGACGAAAAGGAGCGGCCGGAAGTGACCGTGCTCGTTCTACCGCGTATTCGTCGTGTCTCGGGAATAATTCTCCCGTGCGCGCGAATAATGGAGTGGACCCGTTCAAAAGTCCCATAAATTCCATGAAAACGTGCTACCTGCTGCGGTAGCTTCGTAGAGACGCCGCGCGCCACTCCGTGTGGCTTGATGGCGCTCCTGAATATATCGGTGTGGCGTTATGTTAACAGAATAGAGACAGCGAGAGGGAGCGCGAGAGAGACGGGACAAACACGGTGGTTGTGTTGGATACGGTATTCTGTAGCGAGAATGAACAGGCGAGTTAAACAGCCGGAGGCTACCCTACCAATTCTCCGGCCGTCTAACTGCCTTCGCGCAGAGCAACGCGTCGTCGCCACGCCGAGCTAGCTCACCATTGGGGCTCTTCCCGGTAGCATTTAAGGGGTGGTGCAACGATAATTTTGCGTATATGCTCTGCTAATTAGCGACGCGACGTCGACGCCTCAAGTCAATCGATAATGCTCGCGATACAATTCGGCGCACTGCGCTCGGTAGCGATCGTTTTGATCGCGCGAGATTGTCCGCATTTAGATACCGCGGGCTCTGTTCTATGCGACCATAGGTATTTCCGGCGTGTGCACCCTTTGATTTATGGTAACTTTGTGTTTACACACGTTTGCTAACTGGCCACTGCAGGCCAGTGCACCTCTCAACTTGGCTCTAAGACAATCGGCTGTATTTCCAAAACACAATTGTTAATTACAACGGATTACACACGATCAAGACAGCAATAGCTATTTGTCGCTCAATATTTGTGTCAATGGAATCAACACAAAAACTTGACACGAGGAAAATCAGAGCCAAAATCAATTTTAAAAGTAAAGTACAGGCTTGTGTATAACGCGAATTTGTATAACACAGTAAATGTATATCCCGTGCATTATTATTAAATTTATAATGTCAAATTATACAAATTTGAGTTATCTTTAACTGTTAGTGCACACTTTTCACTCCTTTATTTGATGAGTCAAATAAATTTTTTCTAGTTAATTTTCACTTTAAAAAAATTATTAAGTGATTTTTATATATACTTTAACATCTTTAGAAAGTGTTTATAAAGTTATATATTTTAAGAATTAGATTTTGTAACTAATTACTTGATACTCTTTTTTAAAGAGTATCTTTTTTAAAGAAAATTTCTTTTTTAAAGAAAAAAGATGTGTGTGCAGGACACGAATGTTAAGTCAATCATATTTATAGATCGCTACTTCTTTCAACGTGTCATTAATTTGATTAAAACAATAAAGTTAAACAATATAATTCAAGACAAAATTAAAGTATTAAAATATTGAATTTTATTCAAATTTAATATATTATTTACTAAGTACACACGTACTTAGTATTAATTTGCGTGATGCTTTTTTACTTTAAAACTAACCATAGAAATTAATTAATTTACATTTTGATATAGATGAAAGTTAAAAATAAGATAAGAAATTTGGAGACATAAACGTGTTTCGATAAAAAAATTGAATTTTTGTTAAATTTGTTCCATTTTATTGCTATAACATAAAATACAAATTCTGCTGTATAATTTTTCTGTTCTCATTATAGCTATATAGATATGTATTATAAATTATAAAATAAAATATTATTGCAATTTAGATTTTCATAAGAAATAGGAATTAAAGATCCATAACGATTGAAACTGGATCTTTGATACTTAAATAATTCAATGTGAATTTATATATATGCCATATTTGTAGTCATTTTGAACTGTGCGCCGAAATTTTATCTAACTTAAAAACAGATTAAATTACTGAAATAATATAACAATTAAATTTTGATGCTCAAGATATTTATTTAAAAAAAATCTTACAATTAATATGATGAAAAACTTGTAAATAAATTTACTTATTGCGAAAAATACTACCTTAGCCGAGAGTCGAATCCGGCCTTTAATTCCTATTTCTTATTTGTTGTGTCATGTCACAGTCTAATAAGATTCTTATTATTTATATTTATATATTTGTGAAACATATTAATTCTATATAATTTTACATAGATGACAGTACGAAAATTATAGTCATCAAAGTTAAAAAAATCATTTTCACCATGTAGAATAATTTTACAATGAAAATTACTGTAATTCATTGCAATAAAAATAATACATGGAAAAGTTCTTAAATATTTCCGAAAAGTCAAAATGTTTTCACGAATCACTTATTTATGCACAAAAACATAAGAACACATTTTCTTGTAGCTGTTAAATATAATAATATAATTTAAGAATGAAAGTGTGTTAAAGCTATGAGTATATAAAAGTTAAAATTAAGAATTATTTCCATATCTC
>Ga0157364_1001785_pt1 | contig 18974 bp, 8 predicted proteins | sample AttsexASBM2_FD_111476 | JGI IMG/M metagenome (GOLD analysis project Ga0157364, IMG submission 111476) | Fungus gardens microbial communities from leaf cutter ant in Ribeirão Preto, State of São Paulo, Brazil - Atta sexdens ASBM2 | ecosystem: Host-associated > Fungi > Mycelium > Unclassified ...
AAAATGTATATATATATATATATATATATATATATAGATATATATATATATATATCTTGGATTACGTTTTCAAGAATTAGATTTAATTTTCAGTAAATATATAAACATTGGTAATTATTGATTTAATTATTGATATAATCCCATATTTTAATATAACAATATTATATTGTCGAAATTATATATATTATGTATTATATAATACATATGTATATCTTGGATTATATTTTCAAAAACAAATTTAAATTTTCATGCAAATATAAATATCGATAATTTATTAATTTACTTATTGATTTAAATTCCAATATTTTGATATATCGATATTGAAACTGTATCTTGCATCATGTTACCACAAGAACAAAATTAAATTTTGATACAAATATAAATATTGTCCAGAAAGTTCAAAAAGACTTCAGTTGTATGTCATAAATTTTAAGTTTGTTTTCAAGTACAAAAAGAATTTTTTTAGAACTTTTCAGAAAAAGAATTCTTTTTATATCTGAAAATAAACTCAAAATTAATGACATACAACTAAATTCTTTCTAAATTTTTTTTTAAACTGCTATGTGGATAATTTATAGATCTATTTATTGACTTAAATCCTGATAATGTATCGTAATGTATCGATACATTACCAAAACTACGTATATATTAGATCATAATTCCAAGCACAAGATTAAATTTTCAGATAAATATGAATTCTAGTAACTTATTGATTAATTTATTGACAAAAATCTTATATTCCGATATATCGATGCCATTTGATATATAGTTGAAACTAGGTATATTTTGGATTATATTTCTAAGGATAAGATTCAATTTTCAAATATGAAATTTATTTTATATCAGTGAATATTATTATCTTAATCAACCAATAAAATATGTTGTTAGTTTAATAGACGAATTAAATATTAAAATTCTCTAATGCTAAACAGTATCCTAGAAAGCAAACCTATTTGCTTTGTTACGTTGATGATTATGTATTTCAGAATTGTGTAGTCATTAACTATGGTACACGCTTTCGTGTTAAGGCAATCTGCATGACGCCTTGAGTGTTAATAAGCGAGACCAAAATACGTGTTTTTTTCATATAATATTCTTGTTTCTTCTTTATAATAATTTTCTTTTTAGATAATAATTAATTAATTATTTTCATCAAATGTATTAAAAAAGATAAAATCAATCTATGTCATGATGTTATATAACAGATCAAAAGATCAAATTCTCTTCAAAATGCCATATTATAGACTTCGAAGATCTTATTACGCTGACTAACAGAATGCCATTAATAGAATTTTCGTGTCAGGTTTTTGAGTAAATTAAGATAAAATGATATTTTTAATACTTTTTACTGCAAAACAAAAACTCGTTTCCAAATAAAATCTACGATACCTAAATTAAAAAAAAAAATGTATTTGAAAGAAATCTTAAATTGTATTTTTTTAGGACATTAAATTGTACTAAAATTTATTTAAATATATAATTATATATTAATATAAAATTTATTTAAAAATTTATTCAAAATCCTGTTATGTTACTCAAATTCTATGTCATCGTATTCAGCAAAAAAATATTCGAAGTATATACTATATAACACTTTGGAGAGAATTTGTTTGCGTTAAAAAGCTTCTGATTGCAGTTTCATATTTAGTATCGTATCCTCATTTTGCAGTTAGTTACAGTTCTATGACTCATGTTTCTCTTGGAATCTTTTGAATCTGACATTCCAGAGTACGAAAATAACATACGTGGCATATGACTGCAGTTGCTACAACTTGTCAGCTCTTGAAACAAGATCGCTAATGATCATCATGTGTCGAGCCCGATCGCCATTACACATTATTACCGGCCATTCTATTTTTTCAACCGAGAGTTCTATTTAATAAGGAAGAAAGGGGGGGAAAGGAGGGGGGTATGAAATCATAAAATATCATAATCAAATCGATTTTATTTCTTGATCTCTTTGAATCGATAAACTAAATCAATTAATGATTTATGTATATGTTCTACGCAATGAATAGCTTTAAATGAAGACGAAACAGTAATTCGTAAGTGACATGCCTGTTAATAAAATTATGTTATTTATAATAAAAAGAATATACTTATTTATATAAAAAAATTAATATTGATAAAAATTATTAAAAACTTCTAATTCAGTATTCTATTTATAAGAGAATTGCAATTCGTTTTATCGTTTCAATATACAAATAGAAAAAATCATTTATAAAATAGTCGAATAATTATTATCAATCATATTATACATAAATATGTAGTACGAACTAAAATAGTACGAACATAAATATCTCTTCATTGTTTTATTGTTCCAATAATTTTCAATTTTTACAAAGAGCTATAGAGAGCTAAAGAAGTTAATTAACGTTTATAGATGTATTTTAACGTGCTAATATTATTTTATTCAATTGTATATTGTTTCTATATACAATATCATCTCATTGCATTATATTTGTGTTTTACGATCCGCGGAGTTAATTTGAATTTTTATTCTATTCTAGTATTTTATTCTATTATTGGAAATCTATCGAGCGATCAAAGTAATATTACTTCACATTAAAGCATATCATTGCGTATAAAAAAAGCGATCCTTCAAAACGTAAGATGCAAATTCTGTAATTTCTGCACGTGCGCAGAGACGACCGCAATGAATAAGAGATGTAGGAGGAGGTGCATTATACGGAAAGGAAGATATATGAGAGGACGTGACGAAACGAAAATAGCAGGGCACGGCGGCGACTATTAATGGGCTTCGCAGGAGCTCGGATCTCACATTAAGTATGCAACGAAAACTTTATTTTCCCTCAACATTTTCCTCGTTTTTTTGCCGGCTTGTTTTTCCGTCCCGACTGTCCGTCTAGGGCGGGTGCATATTTGAGCAACTTGATCCGCCATAGACGAATTACTCACGTAAAGTGCACACTGCTGATGCATATTTAATGAAAGAGTCTATAGACCCTGTGATTACGCCCAACAGTTCATGTTACAAGTTCGTAAATTAAGTATTCTGTCTACGAGAAAAAATGATAGTTCTCTGGAAGTGTTTCGAGAATATAACAAAACAGAGTTCTGATATATGAAGCTCGCGAATTCTATTGTCGCAAATATTCGATCGATAATTCGCAGTTCCAACCTAGACGATCTACGGAGATGATCGCTCCATCGCTTTTCCTATCATTTTGCTCATTGTTTTATATTATCGAAATATTTCCGTGAAAATATCAAAGTTGAGTGGTGTTTCTCACTTTCAATACTTTTAACAAATATTTCAATATTTTTAATTCGTAATAATGATGTTTTGCAAGAGCGTTGCAAATATATTTTCACGGAGCAGTAATTGCGTGAATTTTCGCTCCAAGAATCAAACGTCCAATTGTCTAGCAAGTGCTAATAATATTAATTCTATCAAAACATGCAAGAGATCATTAAAATGATCGAACGAATTCAAACGAGTGCATCATTTAATTCTATCTGGGTATTTTATTCGAGTAAAAGTTTATAAATGACGTGCTTTCACCGCTTATTTCCGTCAACCCACGAGGAAAGTGCACAAGTACGGCGAAGAGCTGGAGTGACTAATGAGTATCATTAACGATTGCGTGGTTTATCGTCACAATGGAGAAAATCAGAAGATGACAGTTACTAACTGCAAGCGCAGATAGACGCAGATAAAACGACTTCATGTTTTACCAGGAAAGCAATGTGCGTGTCTAATATAAAAGTACACTTCCATGCAGATCGCGACGTTATTTCGACTTTAAAAGTTTGAGTTAAAGGTTTAGTTGAACAAGTACTAATTTTCGTTAGTACTTTGATTTGATTGACAAAGTATATATTTCGAGGATCCAAGATATTAGTCAATTCAAAATATAACAAATCTGAGATATCGCGAGAGAATAAAGAAATTCTACATTTCTCCGGAATAAATTGAAAATAATAGTAGCAATTTAAGCGATAATTAAGATTTACGATTATCTACTGAAAACTTGTTAATTATATCATCAAGAAAAATGATAATTAACGCGAGAGTATTTGTGTTGATCGCACTGGTAACCTACGGCGTATGCGCTCATACAGTCGACATTCGAGAGCCTTACAAAAGAAGTAATGATAAAAAATATACTGGGTCTATGCTGGCTGAGATCGCAAAGGAATTAGTGCAAAGATCGACGACCAGCAGTCAGGTAATAAAAATTATGCATCATTATATAAGAAATTACGAAAATATGATGTTATCTAAGTAGAACAAGTCACGATAATATCAAAATGATATTAAAATGAATTGGAAATGATTGAAAAATAACTTTTAATGATCATTTTGGAATCATTTTAACATTATAATGATTTATTGTTCTGCTATTGTTCAGGTAGCTCCTGACGATTAAATGTGTGAAGAACAAACGGAAAATAATGTTTTTTCAATATCAGTGTCAAATTTAAATAAATCTTTTTATTAAACTGAAATTCAGACCCAGTAAACGTCAAGTAACATTAGATCAATATCATAATTTTTTTATTCAATAATATAAATTATGCTTTACAATTGTTAGTTGATGTTTACAAATGAGTATAATAAAATCGTGTATTATTTAAATGGCTTAAGATGGATTTTATTTGCATATTATTTATTTCAAAATCAAGTTATATCTCATGAGAATATTTAACGATAAACTAACCAGAATTAAATTAAAACGTAATTGTGATATTACAGGTGCTGACTTTAAATCTCTCGAATTTGCTATTACTTTTGGTGCTTAAAGCAGTTGTATTTGGCGCTGGCTACATAGGACATGGTTATAAAGGACGCGAATTAGAAGATGGTAATTTCGAAATGCATATGTATAAATCATTAATATTCATTTGAATATACTTTTCGTTAATGATATTGCAACAATTGACTACATTGCATGCAACACTAATCTGTTGCCACGGCTCTTTGGAATAAAAGCTCGGCGAATATGTGTAGCAAAATTCAAAATTATAATCACAATTGTTCTTAATTATAACTTTGTATTAATTTCAGAAAATATTGTATCGGAGGGTGAGATTGCATTAGCGCTTGGATATCTAATCGGTGATACCTGTTTGTACAGAGCAGCTTGTGAAGAGCCACATATTGCGAGAGAATATCTCAGTGCAGCAGAAATGCTCTTGCAAACAATGAAATTGATGCCGCAGTATGTATACAAAATATTAAAGAAAAATTATAAAAAATTAAATTAAATATTGTATGGTATGTATAAAAAAAAAGTACTCGGTACTTTTAAGCTTTGCAAAAACACAATCTTTACTATTGATCACTATCGATAAACATGAGAAACACTTAAATACTTTTGAAGGAAAGACTTTTATATCGAAGGATTAAAAAAATGTCTATTTTTACGAATTTTTTTGTGAGAACTATTATTTTTAACTTAACTTAAATATCATTTTAATCAATGTTTTATATATATATATATATATATATATATATATATATATATATATATGTGTGTGTGTGTGTGTGTGTATTAGTGAATATAAAATTTTTAATTAAAAATATTAACAAATAAAACCGACACAAGTATTACAACCAATAGCAATAGCGGTTCATAGTAACCATAGCTGTCACATAGTTTGTTTAAAATCCAATAATTTTGAAATATATTAATAAATCTTATCCTTGTCGTTTTAGGCAATTTTAGACATTCTCAATTTTGACAATATGGCAAATTTCAGAATTTAAAGATGCAATTTTTCATAAAAAATTGTTTGTACTTTGATCATATAAAGAAAAGCTATGATTCTAAAAAAAAATTCTTGCGACAAAGACTATTAATGTATTTTTCAGGAACTTTTTAGATTTTTTATTTCAAATAAACTATATGAAAGCTACGATAAAACTAAACCGTAACCATTATCGTAAAGCATTATTGTTATTAGAGCCAACAGTTATTTGCTAATATTTTTTATTAAAAGTTTTATATAACATTCACTAATATAAGTGTATTGGTCAAAACCTATTTGAATAAAATTAGTTTTCGAAAAAAAATTCGTAAAAATAGACATCTTTTTTATTCTTTTGAGTGTGTGCTTCCTCTTAAATCAGAAGTTGTTTAATGTTTAAAATTAAATATTTTGAAACAGAAATATCATATACATGGACAATTAAATAGAAAATAATGCACAACATTACTGCGAAAATAAAGCAGCGCATATTCTGTATATAAAATTTGCATTTTCCGTAGAAGTTTACCTGCACAATCCAATTATGAGAAGACAATTGCAGAATTCCGGAAGGCGATTGAGTATGGCAATATCGAGAAATGTCCACCAGAATACAGCTGCAAAAAAGAGAACTTAAATAATTTCTTACAAAGTGAAAAACGATAATGTTACTTATAAATATTTATCAAACATTCCATAATTCTTATTTTCTCTTAGATAAGCTATATAAATCGCACAACAAAATAATATTTTATATAAATATATTTTTTAGAATTATTAATTTTTTGCAAAAATTATTTTTTTTTTATTGTCATAATTGGAATTATATTTGTTCGATGATAACTTATACGAAAAATATACGTAAAAACATAATAAGAATTTATTAATTATTACTAATTTATTTATATTAATAATTCATTTATTAATAAGAAAATAAAGATTATTTTTAGAGTTATTATAAATTACATTTTATAGCTTTGATTTTATACAAAGAGAAAATATAAAATTAAAAAAATCATTATACAATCTTTCGTACATTTTATATGCGTTGTTATTAAGTATTTATACAAAAAAACTATTTTTATTTGATAACATCTTTTATAAATTTCTAAAAAATATGTTAAGAAAATCATTTAATTTTACTGATTATTGCCCTATATATATACATACGCATATATATCGTTATTAATTTATATTATTGACTCTTCTGTATTATTGAATTATTAAATAGAAGTAATTAAATATATAGAATTAAACAGAATTATTATACATAATTAACAATATAGATAATATAACTAATGTGATTCAATATGGTCAGTATATGAAAACAGTTTGTAATTTGCATTTAACATAAATTTAATGTATCACATAATTATAATCCATCCAGAAATTATTGGTCGAATTGATGTAGATTTTGATTAATATTATCAACGTCGATCAACGATAATTCGATTAGATAATTATTTAAGTCTAGCTAAGTACACAGGGTATATGTAATAAGTATGCTATAAAATATTTTAAGAAATGATTTGTCACACAAATTTAAGACGAAAATTTCATATGATTATATATCTTGAATAGTTTATAATTTTAAAAATACAAGGTAAAAAATTTTGAAAAAAAAATTTTGAAAACCATTCGAATTATTTTGATTTATTTTGAAACTAAGAGGTAAATCGCTGATCAAAATTATATAATGCCCACTAATGCCCACGTAATGCCCGAATAATGCCTATTAATATCCTATAAGCTCATCAATGCCAGTAATGCATTTCATACCGCTTATTATAATATACAATTTTCTTAAATAATGTCCAATTAATACTTCAACAAATCGCAGTGTCTTCAGCAGTTTACCCCTTAAATGACTTTAAACATATACATACAATGAAATTTCATTAAAATAATTCGAATGGTTTTCAAAATTTTTCCTTTAATACTCTGTATCTTTGATACAGAATCTCATTTTAGATATGTGATTATATCAAGTTTTCATCTTGAATTTTTGTGAGGAATACCATCTCTTAAAATCTTTTAGTATTCATCCTGCATATTTAATAATAAACCCGAATGCAACCATTATTTGAGACACAATTTTTTTCTTAATTCAAACAACTCTCAATAATTTCTAGATAAATCGAATATATAATTAACGCAAACAGAGCTCCATTTTTATGTAAGGACAAGCTACAAGCAGTGTTTGCAATGCTGCTTATCTTTGAAAAATTGAGACTAGCGATACTATAAAAGAAATTGCGAATAGACTTGACGGAGAATCTCACTTACCACTCCATGTATGTAAATACATACAGAACTGAAACAATTTGTGATAGGTTTCTTCCATTATATTTATGTCATTGTATTAAAAATTATAACAATCTTTGTTGAAGATAAATTCACAGCTTTCTTTTCGTTATTGCCGCTGGCGCCACGTAGATTTCCTTGTAATTTCTGCCACCAAGTGACGCTAGAAGCACGCAGCTGCTTAACCTAACCTCAAAGTCGCGGTGACGTATGCGAGACGCGGTGCGACAGTGACGAGTGATTACCGTAGGTGTTGATTTGTTTGATTTTCGCCTGGTCACGTCGCATCGAACGCATAAAACAATTTTTCATTTTTCGACTGCTAACGTTGCTTCTTATACTTTTTCTCTGAAAGATGAGTTCTATAGGCACAGGAGTGAGTATTCCTGCACATTGTTCAATACACGATCGCAAAAATGTCACGTTAATACGGCTGACATTCAAAATCCTAACCTCACTTTCATTCTAGTACGACTTGTCCGCCTCGCAATTTTCACCGGACGGACGTGTATTTCAAGTGGAATACGCGCATAAAGCTGTAGAAAATGGAGGGTAAGTTTCTCTCGTATTATTCCTCATGAAGTCTTATAAATATCGATTGGAATAGTATTCGCGCATAATAATGTCCTACTGAAAATCAATGCGACATGTAGAATATCTAAAATATATAATAAGAAAGAATACATGCACGTATGCCTATACTTCATTTGTATGCAGTATTCATAGTCCATTGGTATCAAGATTGTCTTAAGTAAAATCATCTTACGATAATACACAGCTCTCTGTCTGACTTATCTTAAGACTATATTTAAGACAGTTTTAAATATAAGAATCGACTATGAATATAAGTTTCTGATTGATTCGTGACATCTTAAACTTATAATTAAGATGTTTTTAAATATAAATATCAGCCTATGTATGTTATCTTTTGTTACAGGACAGTTATTGGTTTACGAGGGAAGGATGGCGTAGTATTTGCTATTGAAAAGATAGTAACATCGAAGCTCTATGAACCAGGTGCTAATAAACGAATATTTAACATAGATCAACATGTTGGTATGGCAGTCTCTGGTATAATATCAGATGCAAGACAGATCGCAGAGACTGCGAGATCAGAGGCTGCTAGTTATAGGGCACAATATGGAGTCGGTATTCCATTAAAGTATTTAAATGAAAGAGTTTCTATGTATATGCATGCGTATACCTTGTATTCTGCTGTACGTCCATATGGTTGCTCTGTCCTGCTCAGTGCTTATGAGACAGATGGTCCAACATTGTATATGATTGATCCATCAGGAGTATCATATGGTTATTATGGCTGTGCAGTAGGTAAGTGAAAGATCTGTTTTAAAAAAAGATGGAACGTAGACTATATTCAAAGTTAGTCTTATTTAAAACTTAAGTACAATCTTAAAATGTTATAAATCAATCACAAAGCAGTATTACAAGATGTTACTTAAAATGATCTTAAAATAAAAATAGACCATGAATACTAGCCATACAGACAGAAATTGATGTTTTGTGATATTATCCACAGGTAAAGCAAAACAGTCAGCTAAGACGGAAATTGAAAAATTGAAATTATCAGAAATGACTTGTAAAGATTTAGTTAAAGAAGCCGCTCGTATTATCTATCTTGTCCATGATGAACTTAAGGATAAACAATTCGAATTGGAAATGAGTTGGGTTGGTGCACATACTAAAGGAATTCATCAACGTGTGCCAGCAGATTTAAAAGCTGAAGCCGAAACGAAGGCACGACAGGCAATGGCAGAAGATTCGGACAGTGACACCGAAGATATGTAAAATGATATATAAATACTGCCGTGAAAATTCTTTATATTGTAAGTGATAATATTAAATATAACATTAATACACACAAATATATGCATTGATTAATGTTTTTAAATGATTGAAACAAGTAAAGAATATAATTATGATGCTAATTTTTAAAGAGCTATGATCTTTCTTTTGATCTTATAATTTTTTATGAAAAGGGATTTATCTCTTATAATATTTTCTCTTGACTATCGCCCACTAATGCAACACTCAGTGTACTTCCACGGCTATGGTGTACTGCAAATTTTATGCATGAAATAGGATTTTGCTACACCATCTCAAAGGGATGGAGTAGAGTCAGTGTGACATTTGAAAATGGAAGTCAAGCGGGAACAGGATTTTAACGCAATAATGAAGTAATGTATACTGATGTGTACCACTCTAGTGTAACTGACTGTAGTGCTTACACACAACTGGTGCGATGCAAGGCTGCACTCAGTGTATCCCAAGAGAAAACGCTATTACTTAACGTTCACTTTAGAGAATTAGACTTATTTTAAAGCTTATTTTTAAGTGTAAAATGAAATATTTCTAAAACTGATTATCATTCATCTAATAATTCTAATCTTTAAATCTCCAATCTCATCTTCTTAAAAAACTGAGGCATACATTGATCAAGGATTCACAGAAAACAAATCGATTCTTATATAAGCTATGCATTCTCGTTTTAAAGTTTTATTTATTAATCTGGAAGCTTTTTTTTTCCAAATGTACTGCAATTTGCTTATTTTCAGTTAATTCTAGAATCATAAACTATTGTAAGGTATTGTTTGGTGCATATTTACGATTTAATTATGATTTTAATTTATGATTTTAGAGTTAACTCTTCAGAATTAAGTTTATGTTTCAGATATTTTGTTATGCAAGATATTTTGCTATAAAATTTAGTATCATAATACACGTAGTAAATTCGATCGAACTAAATTTAAAATATTTCACTTGACCGGCGACTAACAATCTAAGTTATTTAGTATCTTCCTTAAATAAAGAATATATATATAATATATCTTCTTTAATTTTTAAAATATATTTTGCATATAAAAAATTATTTAACACTTAGTAAATGATAATATATATTTAATTATAATATATATTATTATCATTAATACATATATGATACATATATACATATATAATCAATATATTACTATTGTGATTATTACATTTACTACTATATCTATTACATATCATCTTTTTTTTCTTAATATCTTATCCGATATTTCTTATATTAAAGAATTCTTTAAAGATTTTAAATATATTACTTAAATGCTACACTTTAAAAAATATATCTTTTCTTTATTATAATAATAACATTTAAAAAAAGCCTAATTTAATTTAAATAATACATTATTTTATTTAATTCTTTAATCAATTGCGGAATATTTTCAAAGGAATCAAAATGATTATTACACAAGTTCTTTGTTGATAACATGAATCATTTTCTGCCTCTTTAATCTTCAACGTAGACTGAAATATAGTTATGTACGAATTGGCTTAGTGTTTCGATAAAAGGTACGATTGTTATACGTAACTAACACGTTGCGAGATTTCGTTAAAAAAACTGACAACAGCATAAAACACGAATTTGTGCGAGATTTTCTTTCATGTATGACCGATGCAATTTAATCCAGGAATTCGCAAAAATTGTAACAACCTTTATCATCGTGATATACGATTAACGAATGTAATCTCTTTACAACAATGGTTGAGCTATTATAACGAATAACGAACGACATTTTTTCTTCCAGATCGCCACTTGTTTAAACAATTTTTTTTTATTGAAAACAATTATTCGTTAACGAGAATTTAATTTATTGAAATTTTTGTTATTAAAAAATCTTTCAAAATTGAAATTTGAAGTGAGAAATGATTTTAACCGAACCCGAATTTCTTTGTTTTTTATTTCTTATTTGTTGAATTAAAAAATTATTGGGCATCATTGATATTAATTCCGTATATTACATAAACCTTTTAATTGTTCTTTAAGACTTTTAATTTTTTACAAGAAAGGGAGAGGAATGAAAAATGTATCTTATGACATGTTGATGAATGCTAAATAAATTTACATACGCAGAGAATCAAAGAACGTCGCGTTCTTCCGCAGAAAATAACTATCATTTTGCAAGATGGCGTGTCTTGTAACTCGAGCAAAATAGGTAGAATTTCATCTGCATGAAGACGCGCAATTGTCTACACAATGACTACGATACTATATAATGGTGATGATATCAAGTTAAATTGTATATGTAAACACAAATGAAAAAATATATTCTGCAGATAACGTAGACTTTAGATCTTTGATCAAAATCAAAATTCTTTCCAACCGATTGACGTATGTAAAAGATTACAGGCTTTACTGATGTTAGATTTTAAATTCAGTTTTAATCTTTGTTTTTTTATATGTTCTAATGCCCGTTCTACAAGTTTCCAATTCTAATGCCCGTTTCTACAGTTTAATTTTAATCTTGATCCAATTAACTAAAATTGCAGATACATCTATAATTAGCTAATTTCGCTTAGTAATTAAATTTTGTGAAAATATTAGTTAAATTAATGAAATTAATTAAAGTAATGTTAACATAAATGATCTAATTACTCTGATGATAATTAAATTTTCGTTTCTCCAACATCAATTAAAATTAAAAGGCGATGAGATATGAATTAAAACTTTTAAACTGTTAAATTTAAAATTGTTAAAGTTCAAAAATTGACTTTGAGGATTGTGAACATTGATAAAATCGCATTAAAGTAAATCCTATTAATTATCAAAAAAAACAACGTATTAGAACATATAGTAAGCATGATGATTCCAGTATGGTTGGTACTCCATACACTGAATGATTCAATATATGGAATTTCATACACTGAATTTCATATCTGTATGATATTTGGTCGGGGAGAAATTTAGAAATTAGAAATTGTAATTTAGAAATTACAAACATACGAAAAATGTCACTGCATTGTTTGAAGGATGTAGTGTAATTTTTACATGACAATCCCGAGATCACATATCTTGTACTAGAATACATAAAATTTATTCGCTTTCTTTAACGATTCCTACATCAACTTGTTCGAATGAAAGATTTTCTTATTTAAGACATCATTGAAAAAGTCATCTTCGATTGATAATGAAACAAAAACGTTTAAATCATATTGCAACATTGTATATTTATCGAGAAAGATCGATAAGTTAAATATGGAGGATATCTTTAATAATTTTATTTAAAAAAATAAAATTAGGGCTCTTCTTTTGCCATGTAGAGAAGATATGTATAAGGAAATATATTTTATTTATTATCTTCTTCCCTCTCCCCCCTCCTCTCTTCTCCCTCAATCTATCTAACTCCATACATTGAAAAATTTTACTTCGCCCCTGATAATAGAAGGATTCGATTGATCTATGCGCATGATCCTGCTTTTTCACGTTGGGAGTTGGTTTCCGCCGGATTAGTGACTAAGAGGGGTGCGTGGCGGGAGCGGCTTAGAACGAGCTTTATATAAGGGTTGACTTTGAAACTCAGCCACTGGTTTTAATTAATGCGACTGCGACGGACACGCCACGTTCATCGCTCGTCTTCTCTGAGTTTTTTTCACTCATCCGACGATGCAAACGCATTGATACTGTTTTCTCATCAAATCGAGCTTCGTTCTTCTTCCTGCCGTGGAGTGAGGTTTCCGTTCGCCAAAGATTGACACCGGAAGTCCTATACAATGATAAGAAATATGTCGTTGAACTTGAGTGTCGAGGAACAACCATCAGTCGATATCTATATTTTTGCAGCGATCGCCTTAGGCTTTATCGGTTTTTTTGGTTTTTTCTTAAATCTTCTAGTCATAATAACGGTCGTCAAGAACGCCAATATATTATGGACCCCCAACAACGTGGTCCTTGTCAACATGGTCGTGAGTATCTTTTATTTATATAACGAATGATTGAATAATTTTATTAACTTTCTCAAAATATAGTTTATACAAATAATTTAAATAATCTACATATTACAGTTTAAGTAATATGTACCGTTTAAGTAATATAAATAATACATTAAATAATACATTAAATAATACATAAGTTATTTAATAAGCTGTTTAATAATTAAATTTGATTTTTCTGAATAGTGATTAAAATGGAAATTATCTCTATCGAAAAGATTGATGTTACAACTTTATAAAAAAATGCGTGAACAAAAGGTAACTTCATAGATTTATACAACTTCTGCGTTATGACTAAAAAATTGTGAAATTTTCTTATAACAAAAGTAAAACTTAGAGAAAGTTTGAATCTACCGAATGATCTTTACAAATATCAAAGTGCGATTTTAATGATATTTATTTTTGACAATTTCTTACGTTTAATTCCATAATTTTTATTATATTCGTAATTGTATCTTAAAAAAGAATAATCAAAATCGTTATGTAGCGATATGTTTGGCAATGTTTTTGTCAAATTTACATTTAACTTTCTTTAAGAAATGTAATATTCATTGAGTCAATTTTAAAACATGTAATTTAAAACACACATAAATATATTTTTACAAATTTATATTGAACTGAAATAAATAAACAATTATGAAGGTTTATTAACTTGAACTGCGAAACCTCTCGGGCTTAATAAGAAAATCTTATGAAAGTTTTAGAACCTTGATTTTTAATAAATCTGTAATAAAGAACAAAAAATGTTTTTGTTCTTACGTTTTCCAAGTCAGGAATCTTTCCTATGGAACTTTTCCTATGGAAAAAAATACGCTTCATAGTATATAGGAGAGTTTACAATGACATCCGTTCTGTAATTAAAATCGTTGCTCTATTTTCACATACGGCAATGTGTTGCGAAAATACGTATTGCCTCATGGCAATGCAAAAATGGTAACAGATGTTTAATTCTTGGCATTATAAGCAATATGAAAATGGATGGATTTTTTCGACATTTGCATTCGTAAATTAGTAAAGTTAAAATTAGTAAAGTAGTAAACACCAATTTAATTTGTAATGTAATCTAGTTTGATATATACTGCAAATACAATTTACGAGAGAAATTTGATTGTTCATTCTATAATAAAAATTACAATATAACATTATGGAGCATGATAATATAATACATCATGGCAATAACTCAATTCAACTAACTAAACAAATATCAAATTAGTCAATTTTCACTTTTCGTATTAGAAATAGAAGAATATTATATTTTAATTTTATAGTTACAATACAGGTTATTCTAAATCTATAAGCTATCTTTCATTCATGTATTTTTTATAAAGTTGCGACATCAATTTTTTCTGAGAAAATACAGGAGATATCTCTTCTTATTTATCTCTTTCTCGCTCTCTTTGCCTTTTAATTTTTAAATCAAACTAGAAATGTAAATTCTTAAGTATGAGATTTGAAATTATTTTTTATATAACAATTTTATTCCAGTAATGAAATTTTCAAATACTTAATTATTTTAAAGTTATATTTGGGTATTTATTGAAATTAGTAAAATTTTATATATTATAGAATTTTATTATTATTTATTTATTATATAATTTTATATTTTATATAACTATTTATAATATTCCATGAAGATTGTAAAAAATCATACAAAAATATAAAGATTAGGAGTTTGATAAATATGATTCAGCACAATAAAATATTTAGTAAAGCTATCAAAGCAGTATTATATTAAAAATAAATAATAAAAGTATCAATATTAATTCTTTATAAACAGAGATATCTAAGATAAAATAAATAACCTTGCTGTGGGAAAATTAAAATAAATGGAATAGTGGAATTAAAATAAATCTACATTGATTAAGCAAAATATAATACGGATTAATAACGTTGCGTTTTGGAATAATATTATTAGTAAATAATTATCACAGTACAATATGAATATTTAAATAATGTTTTTAAAACAAGTTTTTACATTCATGTTTTATATACACTGTATAATTATGATATATAAATATTTAGATAGGTAAGTAATTTATATTATAAGTAAATACATATTATTTTTTTGAAAAAGAAGATTTAAAAATATTGTTAATATTTAAGATAAAAAAAATTATAAAAATCTTTTCGAAAATACTATTAGAGTAACTTCGGTATATACGCCGCACCTATCAAAAACTTAATTTATTAAATATTTTTTACTATATTTAAAGTAATGAACTATATCAGTAAAAACTTTGTATTGTCTACTACTGAAAAAAATATTAGAAATCCGAAATATTTATTTTTTATATTAAAAAATAAACTTTTTGAAACTCTTGCATTTTTGCCGTATATTTCATAAGGGATAGGATTTACGGCTACTCATAAGGCGAGGGAGGGAGGGGGTATGTACGGCCATGAAAAATTTACCAATAATGCATGTAAGTAAGACAAAATGATAAAATGACATAATAACTTATAAAATGTGTTTATGAAGTTTTATTAAAGAATAAGAAAATGAAATAATAAATAATATTTATACTTCCTACATATATTACAAGTGTTATGACATGAGGTACATATTTTATATAATGCATTTAGTGCACTAAATTCAATCTGCGCACTTTGTATGCTTTGGGCATAAATCCCGCCTTCTAAAAAATGCCATATATCCGAAACAGATGAGATATACAAGACAAACTAAACAAAGAATATGAAAGCAAAACAGTTGTATTTTGCTATATAACATGCTTCACTATTTCACTACACGTATGTATCATGAAATAACCAGTCTTTTTACACAATAATCATTTTATGTAGATTATAATTTATGATGATCTTATTTATTACAGTGACAAATATCGATTCAACTCACAATAATTTCCTTAATATGAACGTAATATGTAAGAAGTTAAAATCATAACACAATACTAATATAACATTAATATTACATGATAATGAAGGTATGGTAACAGAGTTGCCAGAAAAATTATCCCTCCCTCCCCCCCCCCATTCCTTTTATTTTTTCTGACTTCTGCGGTGTAAATTCCGGCCGGAGTTACCTTGCTTATTATTTTAATTCTAAGGTCGGTATTCATAGTTTCTTATTTTAAAATTTTCTTAGACAGTATATTAAAACACTAATAAAATCTTATGATTGACTTATAACATCTACTTAAGATTATACTTAAGATAATCTTAAATATAAGAGCAGTTCCTGTGAAGCTAGCTTTAAATAAATTTTTTTAATTCAAGTTTACTATAAGTTTAATATATTTTCACGATATAATTGTTTATATTTTATTAAATCTAAAATTATTAATTTATTACTTGCAAAAAACTGTTAACAAATTTTGTATATAAAATATAATTATATTACAAAATTGCAAATATATCGAATGAAGGGTACTTTTATGTATTACGTCTTTTTCATCCGATTGGTTTTTGAAAGAGTGTTAAATTTCCTGTCTAATTAGCTCTATTACGCAATTTTCTGCTGAAATAATCGCAAGTAATTAATACGAGACTTTTTACTTAAGCGGACATTTTAAGCATTAGAAGAACATGTTTCGAAATATCAAGTCGCTCCTAGTTAGGAAATAAGGATAAAACAGTTAGGTTTATGTAACAGTCGGCTATGTTTCATCACATAGCTAAGAATTTTTTTAATGATATCACACGGTGAATTGATAATGAGGATAAAATGATGCTTTATTAATGATATGAATATGAGAAAAATGCTTATTGAGAACTGTAACAGATTCTAAATATCAAACGCTGTATGCTTTTCTTGTAATTTATGAATTTTATTCAAAATTTTCAGTTATAGAATATAAATCTGTTTTAATCCTATAATTATAATAATATTGTTAAATTATTTTCTAGTAATAAATAACGATCTTATAAAAAAATTGTTTAAAAATAGAACTTAAAAAGTCGTAAAATTATGAAAAGATATTAATCTAACATAGAAACATGTTTTTTATTTTAGAAAAGGAATACGGAACATTTCATAAAAAAATTGAGATTACTTTGTTTATTATTATCTTTAAATCTAATTTTAATTTGCAAGAATAATTTAAATAGAACAATAAAGAGTCTATACGGTAATTAATGCATATAAAAAATGTATACCACACTTTAATGTCATAATAATATAATTTAATAATATGATTTTACAGTCATAATATAAACAATTAACCGCCTATATCATTGTGACTGTATTAAAGTGTGCAATTTTTATACTAATACATTTATTGTACTAATTACCGCAACAATTCTTTACAATAATAATGGCCCTATTTCAATTATTTTTATATATTATATCATGTAAAAACAATAAGAGTTTTTAATATTATACATTTTGATACTCTGATAATTTATTTTTCTAATTTTTCTTTTTTTAATTATCCTTTATTTGAAGATATTTAATGAAATTCGTGTTGTTTTCCTATTTGTTTTGAACTTTCTATAGAACAATTCTCTAGTGGTATACTTCAGTGGTTACTCTTCGAGCAACGTGAAATAAAAGCTTTACACCGCTTGATAAGACGCAATGGGATAACTTCTGATAACTTTGAAAAATAGTTTCTTGATATTATAGAGAAATCTTGTTTATATACAAGATATATTTCTGCACGCCGACCTTATATAATTAGATATTATAACTACATTCTAAAACTTTAGTCTAAATAAAAGACTTAATTTATGGATTGATTCTTATTTCAAAATCTGTCTTAAGACATTACATCTGACTTTTTCTTCTTCTTTTTGATAATAAATACAGGTTTGTGATATCTGAAAACACGATAGTGTTTCGGTGCTAAGTTATATTTATATAATTTGAAATATTACTTAAGTTAAGACAGTTTCGAAATATATATAAGAATGATTATGAGTCGCCTATGAATTAACTCTTTTATTCAAAGTATATTTGGAACGTAGCCTAAGAATTCAATATGTATGTTGTTTGAAATATATTATATAAATAATATGTATTTATATAACATGAAAATAGTGCAACGTATCCAACTTACCTTAGGAGATACCGGCTCTAAGTGCATAATTATACTTTTATGTTATTTGATTAATATATATAATCAAATAATATATTATGTAATATATAATATATAATCAAATAATATATTATATAATATATAATATATAATATATAATATATTATATATATATGTATATATATATAT
>Ga0157364_1001786_pt1 | contig 18974 bp, 4 predicted proteins | sample AttsexASBM2_FD_111476 | JGI IMG/M metagenome (GOLD analysis project Ga0157364, IMG submission 111476) | Fungus gardens microbial communities from leaf cutter ant in Ribeirão Preto, State of São Paulo, Brazil - Atta sexdens ASBM2 | ecosystem: Host-associated > Fungi > Mycelium > Unclassified ...
ATACACATAATATTATATATATATATATATATATATATATATATATATATATAGAGCTTATAAATATTTATTACTTATCATCATAGTCCTTACTGTTCTACCAAGGTTATCATGTTCTCTATTATGTCATCTCCCAACAAAGCAAAATCAGAGTCAGTCTTCTTACTCCGAACGGTTCTTATCATGCAACCGTATGTGCTTTTTCTGCAGAGCAGATAACACTGCACTTTCGGATAACTATGGCCAAACATGTGACATGATGGATACTGGAAGATATTTTGCTAATCCAAAGTTCCTCGAACGATATTCTGGAGATATTATATATGTGCTCTCTCGAATTTTGGAAACAAGATGTCCGGATTGACTCTGAGACTTGAAACATTGGAAACTAGACTCGAGTATATAGAGGCTTAATTCAATGGAGACTTAACTCAATGGAGGATTTCGGTTGGAGACTCTCTTCTCAAGAATATGAATTTCGAGGATGCTGTCACTTGTTTCTGATAACGTAAATTCGACTGTCAATAGACTTACCGTCATGAATGATTTTTGGTCTGTTAAGTTTTCTTAATGAGAGATTTTTTTCTGAAAATTGATACATCGCTTTGAAAAGCTCTGCTAAGAACCAATTGTTGATGGCTTAATAAATCTCGTATAAAAAATTTTGAGCTCTTCTAAATAAGCATAAAATAATAATTTTTGGACTTCCTGCTTTGCAAGATAAAGATCGTTTTGCTGGATCATTTCTGGCCTCCTAAATGGATTTGCTTTTATTAGGCGCTATTGCTAATTTAAGATTAGGTAAGGTTTCTACCTTATTGAAATCACTGGTTGATTAGTGTCAGTGGTAAATGAGTGGCTTGTGGCTGCTCGTCTTAAGCATGAAATTATTGTTCGCGGTATTAGGGATTATGGCTTCCTGATAGAATTATCATTTATGAGCAATCTATCATTTCCTTGTGTTTTAATCAGAATTAGAAATCTTGCCGAATCTCACAAAGTGAAGCGTATATGTGTCGCGGCATTACCTATTTTTAAAAATCTGATAACTCTCGGCCACAAAGATATTTATCACCTGAATCTTTTACTCACAATCAGATGATTTCTACAGTTCATATATGTACTATTTATTTCGCTGCCAATATTTTCGCTCTTCTCAGATTCCTCCTGTCAATATATCGTCTCTGACTCGAGCATCATTTATCTGAAAATGTTTTGCCTTTCCTCTTCTCACGACCACCTTTCTTTTTCCTTTTTATTCTGATCCTTTCCGCTTCATCCTCTTTCGCTTCGTCCAACATCACTTTCTTCTTGAATTCATCTTCTAACATAAACGACTCCATACTTGCTTCGTCATTGAACACTTCACTTGATAATTTTCATATAGCTCATAAACGTTAAATCTCTTGCGCCTCATTTTGCGTACTTGAAGGATCTAATTTGTCTTCAAATTTAATATCTTGATTCTTCTCGTAGTTATGTGAAAGAGATTCTGCTATGTATACACTATTCAAAATTATAATCTTTTACGCTCTGATAGAAAGAATTCTGGCCGCCCCAATTCCTGTATCAGCTTTAGTGCATTCATCGACTTTAATTACTGCAGGTGTATATTTAATAATTCATTTTAATAGATTTTTAATGGAAACAAATGTGAGGATAATTTTATTTCTATTATTACTATATTTATATAATATATTTATATAATAAGGAATTATGACTAATTTTGAGAATGATTTAAAAAAAAAATATAAAAAAATATTGCATTATCAACTTTAAGTCAATTAGGATTAATAATAATAATTTTAAGGTTTGGGTTTAGGCTAATAGCTTATTATCATTTATTGGTACATACAATTTTTAAATCTATGTTATTTATAGCTGTGGGTGCCGTAATTCGACACGAAAAAAGAATTTAGTTATATTAATTAGAAAGATACATTTAATCAGTATATTTATATAATTATTAAAAAATAGAATCAGAATTTCTATTGAAATTACCAAATGAACATTATTATTAATTCTTTTCTGTTAAAATTAGAATTTCTTGCCAAACAAATAATTCTTTTCTATGTTAGAATTACTTATTGATCAAGCTCTAACCGTTGCAATTAGCTAACGTACACATAATTTTACTGTGAAACACAAGTTTTGATGTTTCTAATAATATTTGAAATGCCAATATTTTGACATATATAACTTCCAGGCAATATCAAATTTCTAAATTAAATTTTGTTAAACATATCTAAAAATAGTACTATCAAATATATGTCTCATTTCCAAATTCACTTTCGGGAATAGTGAAAAATCTCGTAGTGATGTGCTACGCCTTTTTCTATTCCTGTGTGATTATTAAATACGAGATACTCAACTCCGCCGTGCCCATCTTGCGACGGTGTAGACGTCCGTATATTATCGCAGGAAACGACTATTGAATATAACAAAATGTTTTATAAGCAACTAAAAAATATTAATCAAATCTGAGTAAGTAGTAAAGTAATTCTACTAAATGTTGTAAAGTAATTCTACTAAATTAGTTGTAAAATGTCGAGTTTATAATAATCAGAAATTCTGTTTGGTTTCACTAAAATGCATTCAACCATATATATACGTTTTGTTAGTATAATCAAACCATTTTTCTCTCAGTGCACAGGATGGGAGGATGACACTTTATATAAATAGCTTGTTACTCTTCTCGCCCATTGACCTACGCATCCCTCTCGCGAACACCACCATCGATGTTGTCGGTGCTATTATACATCTTCGTAAAAAGCGTTTGGCTGTTTTCTCTATATACCATCTTCCTTGAACGTCAGTCTTGGAAATGCTCTTGAGTTGTGTCTGTTTAGTATTTTCTACAGTATTACATTATCTGTATGGTTAATTCAAATATTAATCTTTTTAAGATATTTATTAGCATCAATATATTACTACTTACACATATTTAACATTTTCTTCATCTTATTTTCCTTATGAAGAAAAGTTGTGGTATACTTTCTTAACAAATATTTGTATATTATTGTCAATAAGAAATAATATATTATCCAAGTGTAAAACACGCGCGAATTATACCTAAAATCATATCTAAAATCGTATTTTAATAATTGCCGATAAATTTGGCATTATCATTTTTTATTTTGAAGATATTTTCATTAGTATAAGTTTTCATAAAAATCAGCATGTAATGATTGGATAGTGCCCATTGTTAATTATTATATATATTTTCTACACAATTTCTAAAATAAATGATTCATACATACATTCAAATTTACATAAAAATTTTATGGTAGTTTTGAGATGTAATTAACTTAGCTTCATTCAGAGACATTTATCTTTAAAAAGTTTATGAAAATTAACATGACATTAACATGATATTTGAAAGTGACCATGTGATTAAATATTAAAAGAATATTCCATGATAGATTTGCCACGATATCTTATAAATAAGAAAAAAAATAAAAAAACGAAATAACAAAAAAATTATCCAATTATATTAATTTAAATTTAATATATACCTGCATATAAAATAATAATGATAAATAAGCAATGTACTTACAGATGATATATCGCTCCGAGAATACTTAGCATCTAAAAAGTTATGAAAGCTGCTTCGATTACTTAGCAAAAAACGTATCGTGATATCTCGCAACTATTCTAATTTTTGATCAAATGGTGCATGATAAAGCTCTTTCTCATGATTTCTGCCCGATAAATATGCATGGAAAGAGTGGTTTGGTCCGTTAAATCACATTGTCGGAAGAGTGAAAATTGTCTTGGGAAAAAAGAAAGCGGATAAGTATACTGTGTGGGCACCTGGGGAGGTCGCACAGTATCCGACTTGCCAATCTCGAAGCCTGAACGCGGTGTATGTGGGGATACTTTCGGTACACGAATACGTGTGTGGGACGGAAAAATATTTTGCGGGGAATATTTCCAAAGAGGAAAGGGTTTTCTCGTACAGGAATGTTGAAACGTGACGCTATCGTTGCTATCTAGAAAGAGCATTTGATTGTCGATGTCGTTTCTATCGAAGAGAGTTAGCTTCGAAATTTACTATCGAAATTGGAAGCATCTTAGATTTTTTTCGATAAAGACACGTTTTTTAAAATGGAGAACTGAGAGAATTTCTATCAGAATCGAAATTATTATTCGAGCCATGTTCGATCGTGTATGCACGTAATACCAATAATCAAAATCGCATCACACTGTTATTAATAAAATGGATACCTATAATTTATGTTTTAATTATTAATAAAATATTAAACAAAATTGTCATTTTACATTAACGTAACATTATTTTAAAGATTATAAATTGATCACAAATTATTTTTAATTATATTTATATTTTATCCGATAAATTTGATATTTGTTGATTTTCTAAATTTTTAATCCTAGTATGTCATTCATGAATTCAACGTACCCTATGCGATTTGTTATATTGCTTTAACTTTTTTATAATTTGAAGACCCGGATTAAATTTAAACATATTAAAATTTTTTTCCAAAGTGATCAATTTTTGCAAATTTTTTCAATAGCATTTCTTTGAAGCATTGTAATTAATTAAAAATAATATTTATTTGATTCATATTTATCTGTCTTTATCTTCGAGGTATAAATTTCATACGTTTTGAGTTAAAAAATACCTATTCAGTCCAGAGATATAGTGTGACAAAGTTTCAGGGTTTCACAAACCCTGATCGGGAAGGTAATCAAAAATAACAATGACTTACTAGAATTAATAATATAATATGAATATTCATATACTCACTTATATAAATAATAGATGTAATAAAAATTATATAATAAAAATATTGTTTACATTTCACTACGATGCAATTTTTGCGAAAAAAAAGATTGCACAGTAAATTTCAGCTATTTAGATCATTAAAATATTTATATCGATAGAATGGTGGTCGATGTTGCATAATTACTGGGTATGAGTTTTGCATGGGAAAGCCGATCGATGAATAGTGGCCGTGAGATTGTGCTCCGGTGTAAATATTTTAGAATACCGTTCGAAGGATCCATGCATTTTAGATCATTTGGTTTTGCATTCCGCAGCCTACCAACACTCTCTCTCTCTCTCTCTCTCTCTCTCTCTCTCTCTCTCTCTCTCTCTCTCTCTCTGTGTGTGTGTGTGTGTGTGTGTGTGTGTGTGTGTGTGTCTCTCTTTCTCTCTCTTCGAACGTATCTAAACTCTACTGAGGATCGACCCGTCTTTCGCGTTGCATGAACAGGGCCTCTTGTAATGCAATATCCTTCGAAATGATTCGCTTTCACGGCACGCGTACCTTCGCAGCGCAAGGTTTCTTTGCGTGTTAAATATGCGAAACCGAATATTCTTCGAGCGCTGGCACACTTTATATAAAGAGACTTTAATTACTTTGCAAGATTGAACCTTGTCACCGATGTGGTTCGTAACAGTAATTCGATACACGACCAAGGAAGACACTTTAATCTTTTATTGATCCTTACGAGGTTTTGTCGCGCAAAGAATATATCGAGGTATACCAAGTGTAACCCGATAAAAAATTCGCACGTTTAGCTTTAAATAAAGATTTTATACGTCAAATAAAATAGAAAAATTTGATACGATTTTTCTTGAATTATGTTTTTCAACTATAAAATCTAAGTGTAATTAAAATATAATTAATGTGAAGAAAATAAGACATGTTTTCTTTATATATATATTTATAGATTTGTAAACATTACAATAATTTAATTTTGGATTAATTTGATATATTTGATTAAATTTCATCTATAAAATATGTAAAAATAATGATTTAAATACTATCTATTAATTATTAATATTAAATTCGTTTATTGTTATAGATTTATAGATTTTGAAAAAATTATAAATACTCTTTTTTTGAGAGCTTTAAATTTAAGATATAATGTCAAAAAATGCATGACGCAAATGATTTTTCTATTATACAATTTTTATTTAAAACATTGCTTTTTCTATCTTAAGATCTCTACGATGTTCCATCAACACAAATATTAAGACAGCTTCGATGGATGATCTTTCATTTTAAGCTGTATGCCCTAGAAAATATCTGACGCTCAAAAAATTGACAAGATAAAGTCTTGATCGTGTTTCTTCGTCAATAAAAAGTAAAATCAATCAATTTAGATACTAAAAATATTTAGTTGTTGAGAATGTTGTTACAATAAACACTTCGATATTAAATGATTTCGATATAAAATGATTTTCTTAAAATAATAATTCTTAAAATAATAAATTCTTAACATTTTTGAAGAATTATCTTGCAGTTGTATTGTTTTATGTGTACATATTTTAAATAACATTTTATCTTTGTTTTATCTTAATAAAATTTTCTACATAATTGACTCTACTGATTGACAAATTGGAATTTAAAAAGGGCACGAGAATTTTATTATACCTTCTTTATATATATAAAAAGATATAGATATTTTCTTTCAAAAAAATATAAATATTTATAGTTTTTTTATACTTAATGGTTTAAGCTAAACGATATTATCTCGTATAATTATAAATTAATCTATTGAAATCAATCAGAATTTGAAGATCGATGAGCCATTGAGTTCATTAGAGAAATGATTGCACTTATAACCGTCACTTTCTTCTTTATCAAATTAAAAATAAAAATGTCATCCTGATTTCTATAATGTACGTGACGTTCAAGCACGTTGATATGCTAACGCATGAAAATAGACATATATGATACTTCGGAATAATTCGGGATTATAAATTATGATATCTGTCATTGCGGAATAGGAGAGAATTAGAAATAGCGATGTATAGTGTGAATAACAATGATTTCAAAACTAATATTTATGACAAAATGAAATAAATGCACTAGGAAAAAAAATTTAGCTTTCCGCAGTCCCTATAAAATTAGTATTTTTTAACAGCAATTAAATGTTCTGTTTATGTGTATAACGAAAAATTTAGTTGCTTCTACTCAATACACTTTTCAGTTTTGTAAATAATAGAAATATTTGTTTATACCAACTAAATAGTTCAGTTGATTCATAACTTAGAAATTGTAGTATAGTTATAGTATAGTTGTCTATTTCAAATATCAATAGTTAACAAAAGAATACACGTAGTTGACAGAATACAACATATCAATGTAAACTGACAAAATAGAAACATAACTACGTATTGGCTCAATATCCAGTTTAACGTTTGACATTTTATCGATTTTACAATACTTGCAATGGGGATTGATATCTAGGACATACATAAAAATTAAATATCTCATGCGAAAATTGTCTTTCCAAGAAGTTCGGGAAGATCGATGTGCACACTGTAAGTAGAATTTTGATAGTTCGCGAGCTTGAACGTATCGGTACCGTCACGAGTGAGCCTTTTTTTTTTAAAACTGAGCAGCTTTTTTTTCGAACGAACGGGAAAACGCGCAGGAACGCGTACTCGGTATGGGTCGCCATGCAAAACGGCTAATTGGTATGTTGCTACTGCGACCCCGTTGTATAAACTGCGCCGCCACTACGTTGGAATACACAATGCACTTTGACCCCTCGCACACCACCCTCTTCGGTGTAGTCGCCTACGTCGCCTCCGCTAAATGGGTCAACCTTATTTATCGCGGGGGAAATATGTACGTGGACATCGACGATGAAACTCCAACGGTGAGATCTCGTCGCAAGAGACAACGAAATTTCCAGGTGGAAAGTTTTCTCCGGCAATCTCGCGCGCACTCGATATGCATCCAGCAGTTCGCGAACTCGGCAACTTGGATTTATAATATTTTAAGCTGTCGCTAGATTTTCCAAGTTGCCCTTCTCTCTCGTTTGAAATATTTCAGCTTTCTGAGGAAATCATGTGATCGGAGTCAGTATCAATCATAGTGTATTGATATTTAAGCAGAGAATGCATTAGTTAAATCAGGTATTTGATCAAATAACTTCGTGATTGATGGATCGATCAAATAAAGTAGAAAAAAATAAAAAATTACAAATACTTTTCAAAAAGATGTTTTTAATAAATCATGTTAAAAAAAAAATCAAATTATAATATGTCAATGATTATTCACAGATTGAAGAGCACTTTACTTTAAAGATACATAAATTCTCGATACTTTGCGATTTGTAAAATTAATTATAGGGGAGATCAAGGCTAGTAGACTAATTTTTCAGTTTCGAATTTTTACAAACGAAATTAAGAGACTTGTCGAAAAAATGAATTTTACTACACTAGTTATTACATACATTTGACTATTTAAGAATATTTTAATAATAAACTGATAGCTAATATGAAAAAAATGCATTTTTCTAATTCCATCTGATTCAATTAGCCCCGAGACCGGGGTAATTTGACTAAGATTATTAAAATAAAGATTAACGTATTTTAAGCTACATCTTTGGTTACATATTAATAAAATTTTTATAAAAATATATTTTAAATACAAACATTCGCTTTGCAGAGCAATGCTTCTTTTTGCAAAATTTGTTCATTTTGTGCAAAAACGCATCGAATGAGTCTAGTTTTCGAGATTGGACGTGAAGGAATTAAACTTATAACATTTAAATAAATTTCTTTAAAGGAATAAAATTTTGAATAAGTACTATAAGAATCGTTACTAAATAAGTCAGTCCCATATTGTGGTTAGTCTATTATCTCCCCATTCGTTCATTTTTTAAAAATATTAACAATATAACAAGAACACATAAATAAAAAAAATCTTACTTTATTAAGTAAGAATTATATTTATAAATAGAAATTACTATATAAATAGAAATTAAATCTCAGATAAATATATGATTGTAAAACAAAAACTTTAAGAATAAAAATATTTACTTAGGTGTATGATTTTTTTTAAATTGTAGCATAATTTCTATCATAGATGTGTTCGCAAGAAGATGTTATAGCAGACTGAGCAGCAGTCGCTGCTGCGTGTTCAGATTTATGCGTGTCTCGCGTGTTTTGTTCTTAATGTAGCCTCGATTATTCTACCGCTATAATCTACTGACGCTGGTCTCCTGTGCTTAATAATTTAAAATATTTTTATATTAATTACATGTCATGTTTTTATAAAAGACAGAGAGAACGAGAGAAAATGAGAATTATCCTTATAAATTATTATCATTCTTTGTATTTATCATCGTTATAATAAAGTGCATCCATAAATAAAAAGTCGTTGCAACTATCATCAAATCTATTTTAAAATCGATATCTTTAAAATGTCGTCAATATTATCGTCTTCATCTTTCTTCCACACTCAGTGTGAAAGAATTTTTACCAACTGGAACTTCACCATTCAGTATCGTTATATTTTGACCGCGCATCTGGTTTTGCTCATCTTGAACAACCTGGAACTCCTATTTATCTCGAGAAAATTTCTGAGGCACCAACGATGACGGGGTTTGCCAGTGCAATAAAGCGACGATAAGCCGGCGCACGCCATCGGCACGAGTCGACGAAATTTGCAGCTAAAACTTTACGAAAGCGTTCGTGCATTCTCAAACAGTCCCGAATCCGGACGTCGTCCAACTTCGCTCGTCTTATCGTAGCGCCGTTGATGCAATATGTATTGATTATTGAATAATAAGCAAAATAATTCATTGCATAAATAAGTTTAAAGTTATGTATTATTATATTATTATATTATCTTTTAACAAGTAATTCCCTCTTGAGAGATTATTCCTTTTTTTATATAAATGACACAGAAACTGTTTAAAACTTTTGTACACTGTTAGATATCAAAGGAGTAATGATAAATCCCACTCCCTTGAGTTAAATAACAATTTGTTAGTTTTAACTTTTATGTGCGCCAAAATGTAAATTAATCCATTTCTGTAGTTAAATTGCTTAGTTTCAAAATAAACAACATTCATATTAATTGTATGCATTTAGTAAATAATAAACTAATTATAAAGTCAAATTTAATACACTTTTTAAATTAAATTGGTTTAACTTTTTTTTCAGTTAAATTTACGATATATTGAATAAAAGCAATGACAACCTACAAATTAAAAATAATTCACGTTGAATATAATTTGACATTATGAATTTAACAATGTACTTGCAGTTGTGATTTTCAGAGCGAGTATTTACAAATTTATATAGAATAAATATTTATATTTTTAGGGAATAATTTTTTAAAATCGTTTACAAAAATATTCTTATTAAATTAATAATAAGATTAATGTATTGTACAATATAATCGAAAATTCGTATTTCCATTTCATGTAATAATTTTTTCGATTTAGCCATAAATTTCGTGTTATAAAAATTATAAGCAATTCTACTTTTTGTAAGCTCAAAATTGTGCAAATAAATAATTATCGCATATTTAATATCATATATTAATCATGCTATGCGATATTAACTAAAATTTAGAATATGCTATATAATTATTCTTGGCGTTATGTCTATAGTGCGCACAAACATTTACACGTTTAACGTTACACTTTTTGGCATATCGTTTTCATGCTTCAGTACAGGAATTCACCAACGAATGACTAATTGGCTTCTTGCGAAAATGCTTCCGCTTTTCCTATTCGTAGAATTGGAAAAAGCTGACAATGCGATGTCCGTGATTTGCATTTTGACGTTATCGCACCGATTTGTCACAGCTGCCTTTCAATTTTTCACGATTGCCACATATTGACGATCGAGCTAAACGGAATTTTCGTTTGGCAAATATTTCCTAAATATATAAATATTGAACCGTTAATTGTCATATTCTACTCGACATGATTTTTAATCCCATATTAGAAAAATGTAGAAAATACTTTAGAGAATCAAAATAATTAAAATAATTAAAAATATTAAAAAAGAAAAAAAGAAAAAAAGAAAGAATATTAAGAATTAAAAATCACTTATAATGTTTCTTACTTATAATGTTATAATGTAATTACTTATAATGTTTCTTATAATATTATTATGTTTCTTTTTTATGTTTATTTATGTAAATCATACTTGTACACTTTTAACGCAATTTATAAATCTTAATTAAAAATAATTTAGTAATATTTAGTAATATTTAATCCACACACTTTTACAAATAAAATCAAGCGTATTTTAAGTTTTATTTGTATTTTCCACGATTGTACGTTACTTACGAAAAATAGAATGTGGGTATTAAATCAATAATCAGTACTGCTATAATATTCAATTATTTCGTTTGAATATTGATGTTCCGAGCTATTTTGCAGCAAAACAAATCGGTTAAATAATTTGAATAAAAATGCAAGTCTATTCTCGCTGATTTATAACCACAATTCGGTTTTTAGTCAAAAGATTGAACGAACGGACAGATTTGCAAACCGCATTCTGTTAAACTGTACAAAAACTGCGGTCAATAGTTTTACCTTTTTCCAGGCATGAAGCAAAAGCTCCTAACACGAAATCTCATGCAATTGAGTGACTGGACAATTTGCACCTGCTTTTCTGCAGCAAAGTTTACGTCGCGTTGCCGTTTTATTAATATTTAACTTCTCTTCCAGTTGCTCGAAAATAATTATGTCTATTCTGTGGTTTTGGCTCGGATTTTCAAAACCGCTCGACCTCGAAGAATTCGAGGCGTGTTAACAAAATTGGGACAAAAGCGCCTTGCTATGTAATAAATCATGATTCTTTATGGTTGCGGCATGTCATACAAGAGAGATGCAGCTTGTGTTGCATTTTTTACATCAGATTCGCAAAGAATACGTATCAAAATATGGAATCCTTATTATTAAACGGGAGATGTGACAAAAAATTGTATTATTGTAATATTATGGAAGAATTAATTAAATTTAATAATAGCTATCTAATACATTAACAATTATTTTTAACAAGACTTTTTCTTAGAACAATATAAAACATTACTTGTTAAAATCCAAATTATATTAAATAAATTTCTTATAAAAATAGACAAAGAACAATTCTAAAAAACAATATATATATATATGATTAAGTTTGTCTTATATTTATCTATTCAAAATCTCTTATGTATATAAATTCAGTATTGGGATCATTGAGATTTTGACTGAGAAGATAGGCGAGCATGCAATGTGTAATCGCGAAAAGCGTATGATGCATTTAAGTTTCACGCATGAAATCCGTGGCAATCTACGAGTCAGCAGTAGCGGCAGCTGGCATTACAAATCGTGAATTCTGCATTAAATAATACTGTGCCATGAGAAACTTCAGTTTGAGCGCGGCGACGAGGAACGTGAATGAGGACGTGATCGTTCTGTTAAGATACGTTTTAATTAACTTGTGCTGTCATATTCCCACCTGCAGATTTTTTTGTTTCATCACTCCATTTTATAATTTGTTTCGTATTCGATTGAAATATCGCGTGTGGAAATCGTTCGAATTTTCGAGGTGATGATGTGATGGAAAGATTTATGTATGCGATCACCCACGGCAGGATTCGATATGTTCGGACACATTTGGTTGCGAATTGATGGCTGATCACTTTATACTGGTTATTCGGTTGTAAAATAAATAGCTCCAGCGGCAGAGAAAACTACATGCAGATGTAAACGGCGATAGGCACGTACGTTAAACACATAATGATTTAATTATTAAATATTAATTACGGGAAAACGCGGATCTTGATATTGATTGACAATATTCGTATAGTCCAATAACTCTTTTTATGCAATGTACTTTCTATTGTTATTGGATTAATATAACAATAATTTCGCACATATTTTAGATATTTTAATTAATGAATTATCCACATAAAAGGAACATTTTATTCAAGTATCGATTTCAATTTAGTAATGAATTTGTATCAGTTACATTATGTAGAGTACTTCTGGTAATGATTGAATTAATTATTTGTGTGTGTAATACATTTTGATTGAATGTCGAAACAAAATGCGATATTATAACGCGCTTTTAATGTACGTACATATCAGATCGATTTCCAATGAAAATAAAATGTGCATTATATCGTAAAAGTAAAGTTATTTTAACTTTCCTTCATTTTATTGCATACTTTACATCTTGACTTTGTGATTAATAATCTCTATATTTAATCTACATTTAATTCACATTTGAACAAAATATTTTATTATATTTTTTGATCAATTCATACAGTTTAGATTAATTTATTCGCGCTCGTGTGAATGAATATAATGTTTAATTAATTCGCATAATATAATGTTTATTTAACTTATGTACATAGAATAATATGGCTCAACGCAGTATAACGCATATTTAATGCATTAGATAAGATGCGTGTCTCCTAAGCAGAATAAACTGTCATACGAAGTGTACTTGATATGCTTGTGAAAAAAAATGATGTTCCTAAAGTACATACTACTAAAAGATGGTGGACTAAAAAGTGATATCCCGTAAATACACGACAATAAAAAGTGTGGTAAATTACGCGAGGTCGTCGCGTATGCACGTCGCGAATGCGCTATATGCAAGAGGTGCATTTTGCAGTAACGCGTCCTGAATTCGCGCGCATCCAGGTTTAATGACGTTGCTGAATTTCACACTATCACCATATTTATTGCCGGTCATATTTACGATCGTAAAATAAGACTGGAAATTCATTAGTGATAACGATTTTAGATAGATGTTTGAATTGGTAATTAGAATGATATATGTCTTTTTTAAGACTATAAATTAGTTTCAATCTAAAGTAACTTTAAAATTGCCAATTTTATATTTTTTTTTCTGTAACTCGATAAACAAATTATGGTATACATAATATTGAATACGTATACATATTTGGCTTTATTTTATTTTCAATTTAAATAAAGAACTAAAAATTATTGAAGAATTATATTTCAGCGTCTTATATGTACCTACGTTGAAATATATATTCGTCATGTAATAGCAAAATAAATTAAAATTTAGAAGTTACAAAGTATACAATATAATTTAATAATGCAAGCGGAAATATTCACGTATTGTAATACTTTATTTTAAGCTTTGATAATTTTAAAGAAGGTTAGTATTGGACTTTTTTATATATTTTATGTTTAGTTAAATTATATGTTTTAAATTATTCGTGTTTCATTAAGAAAGTAAATGCAAATTTTTCTAAAAGAAATTTTCTTTTTACAATTAGTTATGGTTTCGAAATGAATTCAGCGTTATCGTAAAAATGAATAGTTACTATTAGGATAAATTCAGAATACGTATATAAGATATAATTTTCGCGTATGTACTTCAAACAGGTCGTGTCAAATTTTAAATTGTTGTGTTTTCTCAAAGATTACGCAGCCTCGTATGTTGAATATTCATGATTAACATCACCGGATATGTTGGTGATTAACAAGGATGCGACATGGATAGACGTTCCTTTATGAATAACGATGCTGAATAACGACATAAAGTACTTTTGCTAGTGATTAAAAGCGAGGCGAAAACATTCGGCTTGAAGTACACAAATAGCTTTCATGTATTCACCTTTAATTAACCTTTTCTTTCCATTGAACAAAGTTACTTTTTTGAGTCTAGACAAAGAATATAGATTAACTTTGCAATTTTAGGAAAGTGCATCACATTAATTAATATCACATTAATTAATATCACATTAATTATAAAGTGTAAAATAATATAATCTGTAGATAGTACAAATAAAAAAATTGATTTATTTAAAAAACATCAAATTAGTTCCAAATTAATTCTAAATTAGTTATAATCGTGAATGATCATTTTATAAACAAAATTATAAATCTTCTTATTTAAAAAAGTGAATAAACAAATAAAATTCTTTATTTTTATCTTCTTAAAAGCTCTTAAAATGCATATTTGGCATCAAAACAATTAAATAATTTTAAGAAAATAAAATATCATTTTGATAAAGAAAGAACGTTCAAACGTCGAGGGCAAAGTAAAATAATGAGAAATAAATATACGAGAAGAGAATAAAAATAGATAAGAAGAGCAGACAGCGAGTCGGCGAATGAAATGTTAAAACATACGATAATTCCTTTAACGAATCATATTCTTCCGCCTTTTAGCACCATGCAATAATTATTCGTTTTACGTCAGCATGCTTGGTGTACGCGAATATAGTCTGCAAAAATGCCAGATTTTGCTCGCTGAGAACAAGCCTCTGGCGAAAGAGCCCATACAATATATGTCGCGCACATGAGAAGAACGTATGTTGATACAGGGTGTATCAGAAGTCTTATACTTTTCGCTGATTATAGATTTTTAAAGTTTTTTAGCCACTGAGATTCCTTGAGTCAATAAAAATTGTGTCAATCATGTTTGTGCCTGAAGTTCAACTATTCTTGAAGTAAAACGTACTAACTTAAATTTAAACCAAGGTTTTACTACTCACTGTTATACTTAAAGTTTGATCTAAAAGTTTTATTTTAGAGTTTTATTTTCTAGAATCAATTTGTAATTTTAGATTTTATATTGATATTGAAACAACGTTATCCTTAACTTTTAAATTAAAATGCGCCACTTCTGCTACGGCCTGTATCTAGAGAATTTTTAAGTCGCGCGAGTGTCTTAATTACCTGGGAAATCCGACGAAAGCACGTACTTCTTATTATATTAAGGTGGATGTAATTCCAGTGTGCAGACGCCATAAATGCAAAGTACGTTCTAACTGTGAAAGAAGATGGCTTTGGGAAAATATGTCATGGTACTCTTTTCTTTAGTGAGGATGGCCGAGAATAGGAAGAGAGGTTTTCTCTCGTTCATACATCAGACACACGTCTTCTATATGTATACATTCCGGTAGAGCTATACGCATGAGCGCTCGTATACGTTCTTGTCGGAAATAACGTCTATGTTATATCCACTATTTGCACGTAAGAGGTTGCGATTTTGAAAACTGTTCGGTGCGTTCGCAACGCTGAATTGTAAGACGTGGATAAATCTCGAAATGCAAAGAAATGTTTGGAAACTTTCGCATACTGAAAGTTTCTCATTGATTACGAACAGATAGTATCTAATTGATTTCTACTTGTCTTACCATTTTGTACATCTCTAGAGTGCAATGAACGGGAATTAACTGTTCAATGACTCAACTGCGGCGATTCGATTTACTTTAATTCGATAAAGCTGTCTGCAGTAATTGAAAGAAAATTGAATTCGCATATCGCGATGCGCAAAAAATTATACATCGAGTCACGAGATACGCTTATTCGATAGCAAATTGTCTTATAAAGAATTGAATTACTGAAGATAATCAAATCTTCAATATTTATGTGTACGTTTAATAGCGTTTCTATAGCGACTATATTTTATTAGAGAAATTGATACGATGATTGCCAAATACTTATTTTTTAATTCAAGTGGTCCATTTTTAAGTGAAATAAATAATGTATTAAAATATATATATATATATATATATAAATACATTAATATATTTGTATTAAAATAAATGTATTAAAGTTATAATATCTATTATTATGCATATGTTTTTTTCATTGGTTTTAAATTTATCAATGAGAAACGATAAACGGATTAAAATATTTACATTACATAAAAAAACTTATATACATTTTGTTTACATTTTGTGAAATTAAATTATTCAATATATTTGTCGTTTTTTTAATAGAATGTAAAAATAAAAATATATCAAGCATTTAAGTAAATATAATTTGTGAATGTAATGTTTACACAAGATGAAAGTAAATTGAGCTTTTGTTCAGTAACAAAAATGTTAATTAAAGTTGTTGCTTATGTAAACGTACAAGCAATGTTATAAAATGTCGAATCTAGAATTTCTCATGAGACTAGCTCGAAATGCACGAAGAGAAGCTTTTGCTCTCTGATGCAATGAAATACTTGTGTTTAAAATAAGGACAACGGGTATTTGAAAACTTTACCAATTAGTGGATCGCGGCTTAAATAATTGCGTCTCTTTATCAAGTTAGGCACGATCACTAACAGCTAAACCGCGATAGTTAATAGTTTGACGAAAGTAAGATCCGGATGATGTCGAAGGACGACGACATGATGTGAGAATCGACGACAGATTGGTGTTTCTTAGACAGGGAGAGACAGCCGCAAAACCTCATCGAATAGATTTTACACGATTATGTAAATTTTTGACGACACTTTGGCGAAGTTGGCGCGCCGCGGAACTATGTCCAGGAGGCTCTCACGAGACTGGACACGTGCTGCCGAACCACTACTTACTATGCGGTTTTCCATCAGTTTAGTCGTTACATGCGCATATTGCATTCTGCATTACAAGAAAAGGAAGGCTAATGTGATTTTAAACTATGGATTTAAAATAGGACTTCAAAGTATATATTTATCATAGGATTTAAATTAATCGATTAATTTTACTGCTTAATTTCACTTGTATAAAACATAGACTATTTATAAAATAATAATAATTATTAATTATTGTAAATATAAACGATACTATTTTAAAATATATTATCATAAATTGATATTATAAAAAATATAAAAAATATCATGAAGGATTTAAAACTAATTTTTAAAATATTTTTTTAAATTTCACAGTAATTTAAAGTTAACTATATTTTATACAGGTTGTCCCAAAATAATTGCCAAATATTTCATGGTAGGTAGAGCGGACTAAATTAAGTCGAAAACTTCCTTATCATTTTGCAATTTTCGCAATAATTAACGAGATATTAATTATTATAAATTGCAATTAATAAAAATTGCCGAAAATTCAATAATTTTTTACTCAAATATATACTATTAACTTTACAGATAAATTGTAACAAGCAAAAATTGTTTATTTTTTTCTGATAAAACTCTAAGAATTTTTAAAAAATTTTATCAGAATTTTTTAATACCGTGTTTTCTCAGGTAAAAATAAAAAAATGCAATACTAAAAAATTGATAAAAAATTATGAAAAAATTTTTAAAGTTCTATGAGAAGAAAATGAACAATTTTTTTTGCTGTTTGTTTCTCTTGCTGTTTTTCTGTAAAATTGATTGATATTTGAATAAAAAATTATTGAAGATCAATTTTTACTAATTAATATCTTCTTAACTATTGCGAAAATTGCAAAATGGTAGAGGATTTTTCAACTCAGTTTAGTTCGCTCTACCTGCCCATGAAATATTTGGCAATTATTTTGGGATATTCTGTATATAATAATTATAACTTATGGAATTTAAGAAAAAATCGTTAAATTCAATCTCAATATTACATATTTATTTATATATTTATTTTGTATATTTCAATATTTAATTTATTAGAAATTATATTCTTTTAAAAACAAATTATTTTGTTTATATTTTGTGGTTTATTTATAATTTATTTTTATTTATAATTAATAATCCTGAATAATACATGATCTATAATAGTGCATGAAGAAGTGATGAAATATTTCTTTTCAAATGTGATTACAACATACTTATAAAAATTCTTGACATCTTACCATTATTTCTTTGCCTATCTTTTCTGTTTTGTTATTTTTATTGTATAATAGTATACTCTCTGATCCGACAGTAAGCTTTTCACCCCACCCTCTTCCCTCTTTTTTCTTTCAAGAACAACTTTAAAGACTTAGTAATTAAAGAAAGGTTTTTGTAGTATCACAGAAGAAAGTTTTTCGTGGGGAATAGTCAGGCTCGTATTTTTACGGAAATTCAAAGCTAGTAAATGATGCATGTTAAATATTATCGATTCTATCAATTTTACACAATGTTTGCAACGAGAAATGAATATGAATTTAATACTAAATTAGACAAAGTTAAAAAACTTTTTTTTTCTATTGAAAATGCTATTAAATTATGCAATATGCTCTAAGAATATGCATTAAGCACTTTGACGGCGTTGTTTAATAGCTCTCTCTCTCTTTCTCTCTCTCTCTCTCTCTCTATATATATATATATATATATAAAATCAGCAGGTTGCAGACTCGAGCCCAAGTATATCTCGTTTTTACAAGACGAAAGTTGATTTTAAAGATTCTAGATTATTCTAGAGCTGAATAATTATATAAGCCTAAAAATCTAAAGAAGGGTACAAAAGGGCTGTATTAAGCCTAAAAATCTAAACGAAGATTGCAGAAATCTTGAAGTTATTTTAGGCCTAAATTAATTCTGATTATAA
>Ga0157364_1001787_pt1 | contig 18969 bp, 12 predicted proteins | sample AttsexASBM2_FD_111476 | JGI IMG/M metagenome (GOLD analysis project Ga0157364, IMG submission 111476) | Fungus gardens microbial communities from leaf cutter ant in Ribeirão Preto, State of São Paulo, Brazil - Atta sexdens ASBM2 | ecosystem: Host-associated > Fungi > Mycelium > Unclassified ...
ATCGGACCTCGGTAGAGAGAGAGAGAGAGAGAGAGAGAGAGAGAGAGAGAGAGAGAGAGAGCTGTACGATTCGACTCGTGCAACAACCGTGACAATTGTACGTACAGTATATAATCGTGTAGAACATCCTTACGTTCCCGTTGTGCAATCTGGGGCACAAGTTCCGTAAATGTTTGCCGTATATCCTATTACGGCACAGCATCAAGATTTAAACCAAGGCCGACGGTATTTGCGTGGTTATCGTGTTATGTAAGCTAATCGAGCATGCATACGAGGATCAAACGGGCTAGTATCGATTCCATTAAAGTTCATAACGTATTCACGTCGAGCTAGCATTTTTCCTCTTAAGTTACCCGCGCTTTTCTTTTTGCGATTTACAAAAAAATCTTATCCCAATTAGCAAAGAAATCTTGCGCACGGTTTTATCATTGTTCTAATAATAAGTAAAGTTTTCTTTATTATCAACGTAGTTCACGTTTTTAATACAATTACTTCGTAATTTCATGGTTGAAGGAGACTTTATATTTGACATCCTATTAAATTCTACAGTGACAGTGTAGAGGAATGTAAATAATGAGAGAAAAAAATGATTTCAATTATTATAATTTAATTATAATATTTTTACCGAGATACTATTTTTTGCAATAAATTATTATAGTTTCATCAACATGTGACAATTAATATTCTTGTTAAAAAAGTTTTATGCTTATTAACATAAAAAAATTATTAATTTGCCTGTACAATTTAATAAATGATATTGCTATTATGATTCTGTTCACGAATATGTTTTAAGTCTGGAAAAATATTCTGATGCACAAATCAGAATGTATATAAATTTATTAAATTCGTACAAGAAATACATATTCAAGTATTAATCCGCTCTGATCTAATATAGAGTTCTTCTTATTTAAAATTTGATTTATTCATATCAATTTAACAGTCGTTTTATATTGTTTAATTATAATATATAGTCATTAGTCAATTATAATATATAGTCCCAAATAGATATATTTTGGAAAAACTATTAATGTCATTGTTATTATTATTATATTATACTATAGTTATTATAGAGCAGCATAATAACTGTCAAAATAGAACTCCTGACATAATTATTTTACCATATAATTACTATACCAAATAATTTTCTCTCAGTACATCGCGTGTGACTTTCAGGTTGTAAGACTGGAGAACTGACTCAATAATTTCATTGGTAGTAATATTCTATTCGTACATACAAGGTCTTTCTCACGTTTATACGATCCTTTGTGTGCGTTTGCAAGGTTGTTAAAAAGTCATTAACTTACGTCTTGTGCGGAGAGGACTCTCGTGGCAGCTTCTACGGGAACATTTCCGGAATGCGGATGATGTTGATGCGATTCAACTGCATTGTTGCGATTGCAGACGTTCTTATACCAAGGTAAACCATTCTCGCTGTCTCCATCATTCCGATATTTTCGCCACACGTGCCTGATACGCATATTAGAAAAATTTATTGCTGTAAAAAAAAAATACAACCGGCCGGCACTGCGGATAGCATATTCCTTTCGCAATAAGCAAAATTTGCATACCTGACGCCGAAGGCGATCCCCAAGGCGATGATCAGCGGTAATAATGTCGATATGCATGCAAGTAAAACGGTTTGTATGTCTGAAAAGTTGGCAAGGATACCTGAAATATAATAATCATAAAATTCTTGAAGCGAAAATACAATAATAACTTGAATCTTTATTAGTTAATCCCTTTATATGATTATTCTGTCAAAGCTTACATACTATCACTTAAAAGTATTTATTCATTCTTTCTTAATTAAATGAAGAAGAGTGATTTTCCATTTTCTTTTCTACTCTTCTAGATGTTAGACTTAATAATAATGTTTAAGTTAAAAACTTTAAATTCTACATATAATGTAAAAAAATAAAATAGCATTAGAATGGAATTCAGGTGTATAAAAAAGATACATACAAAAATTGAGATGGGTATAAATATTTTTGAGTGGTAGTGTATGTGTGCACAATATATGCTCATAGTTTTATCACTATTAGTTTTTATCGCGATTTTCTTCACGATTAAACGATTGTTCCCAGCTACTTTTCATTGAATTTTAGTCGTGATAAGATTTTGACTGAAAATTTATTTGAAAACAAATATTCTCCTAAACTTTCCCAATTCCACTAAAAGACATTTCTTAAGAGATTTTAAAAAAACCTATTTCGAAACGCAGTAGAGATACGTTCAATATTTTTTACCTTTCAAATGCATAATGAATTAAAATTCGGATTTGGATGAAGAAATGACCCACCCATCTCACTATCCTTATCGAGAGCTTTATACCTTTCTTCGTGATACACTGTGCTACTTACTGTGTTCGAGTTCGTCTTGTTCGATGAGATACTCCGTCGTGTTGTAGACGTGATGGTGTGGTTTGATGGTAGTGACGATTGCAGGATCGCCCATCATAGCTGCGGACGGATTAGTCGTCTCAGCATTAAACGCGGCAGCGATCACGTTAGAAGGAAGGAATGTCACCGACGTGAAATTTAATTTTCCTGCCGTTGTTTTGTCGTACATTGTACGATTGTGTGCCATCGTTTCTGCCATCCCGCTCGTACTCGACGATGCATTACCGAGAGATTTGGCGGTTCAAGCGAATCCACGTCGGTCGAGAAGATAAAGCACAAGAATGAAACTAACTGGAAAGTTTACGTTATGCGAGCATTTGATCTTTCTACGATCATTTTGTAGTTTATTTTTTGTCTTTCTTTTACATTTTACTATCACTACTCCAATTCTGAATCAATCTATCGCATTTAATTTGCTCTCTCTTTCTCGTTTTGATGGTGATAACCGTCGCAAAGGATAAATACACAGAAGTTGCTCGCTCATAAATCAATGTATCGGAAACGTATAGAATATTTTCACATACGTACTTGTATATGTATATATGTATACATATATATATACAATTGCTCATGCATGTTATTTCATCTGTGTTGAGCTTTTACAATGGATTAGACTATTAATGCTTGCACATGAGATCGTCGTTCTATCGCCTTCGCCTTAAATGGTAGTCATATCAAATGTCACGTTGAAAACATGTTGATAAAGAGACAAATACGTTATGCCTGTGTATCTTTTTAATGTTATAACATGTACTTTTTTATTATAAGTGTCTTTAAGTGTTTGCATTTTATATTCTTTGTATTTTCTCTTTAAGAAAAACATTTTCATAAACTTGAGCGTTTTGCTCTTCGCAAACTTGTTAAATATTTTATGAAAGTTATCTATCTCTGTCTTTATCTGACTTTTTCCTTACATTATCAAATATACTTTCTGTCGTTTATCTTGCTTCAACTGCTAAATAATATATTGAAAAAATAAAGGCTTACAAATCACATTGGAGAAAATTACGGAATAACATCTTCATCTGCTTCATTTACTCGATCCTCTTTTTTTCGTCCTTATCGTTTGTCTTTTCATTATTCGCATAGCTATCTATCGTACAATTTATTCTTTCTCTGCGTGCAGATCTGGATGCGTTACTGCAACAAATTTTTTTATCTAATTAATTAAAATTACACGAAGAAAATTTATCTTAAAAATGATAATAAATTTATCCTGAAAAAACGTAAAGGTATTATCTTACATTTTCTACTATAATTAGTCGATTCGTTTACTGTTCACATCTTATTACTGTCTTATATTTTTTTAGCTTAATACTCTCTAGTCTTTAAATAAAATTATCTAACATATATAAAAACATATATAAAAACGTAAATTAATCTTTTTCTTTGTCGGTCCTAATATAAGTATCAAAATGTTATAACAATTTAATAATAACTGAAAGATAATTGAAAAGTTATTTTTTGAATAACTATAACTATTAGTTTTTAGAATAATTTGTAACGGTAATTAGTTAATTTTTGAAACAAAAAAAGATGTAACTAATTACTGTAACTAATTACTTTTACAAAGTAACTTTCCCAACTCTAGCAAAATTTTAATAATTTTAAAATATGTTAAATAGTTTGTGATTCTTTATTGTTTTAAATGGAATAGATGTGTTAAATAGTAATAAGTATGTAAAAACATTATATATAACAACGTATATACATTTTAGAATACAATATATTTTTAATTTGACTTAGTTCATGATAATTTTACGTGCAGCACGGTGGTAATTAATTGGCTATATCTGAATGACGTTTCTACTAACATCACTAAAGTCGCTTATCCGCGAGCAACATGTGAGATCACTGATAGATGGACGTGATAAGTTTAATTTCTCGTAAGTAAAAATCCAAAATAGTGTAAAAGACACAATATTACAAGATTATTTACCAACTCCAAAGTTGAGTTGAATGAGAAGATGAAAGTAAATGAGAGACGTATTTTGACAATATAGATTTCGATCAAGAATTTTGTAAGATGAAAAATTTCTTTCGTGTATAGTCCGAGAAATTATAATATTTGTGCTTCTATTTAATTTTTTTAACATAAAACGATATGATTTCTTTGTCGTGTGTCCTGAAGATTATACAATCAATAAATAAATAAATTACATTTTAACAGTCGATGGTTCAAATCAAATTTCAAACTAACAGAACGTTTAATTAACGTTTGAGTCAACTCTTTAATGGAGTTCAAAGTTTAATCATTGTGCTATCTAACATTTTGGCAACTACAAAGTTAAGATTTAATTATCTCTCACTAGAGAGACGTTTGCTCGACGCCAGACCGAGCACGAGTAATCTAAAGAGGTCATCATTGAATTTTATGGGAAATTTCGAAGCATCTTATATTGAAAAGATAGGCATTTTAAGATTCCTTGGTACTGTAAGCGCTTTATGTAGGCTGTAAACCCGCGATTATGCCAGTCGATACATACGCAAACGACACATCGTGCAAACCACCCAGGTGACGGGGCCGCCGGCGCCGCCGTCAAGCGATGGATATTCGATGTACTCGATACGCTATGTAGCGCGCATAATGCTGTTGCGTGCTGCGATATACGTATGCACATTGTGGCCTGTTTGACGGACTTCGCCTCGGTCTCGCAAAGTGCATCGTAGTAGCGTGCCGACATTCTATGCAACGAGGACAAGATATACGGAGATAAAGTTCAATCTGGCGTTAAGTGTGCCTGCTACACCGCGATTTGCGACATTGCGGATTATTCTATTTGAGACTGTGACGATGAAATAAAAATCGCAGAAATTTGATCCCGCACGCAACTCGCAGTGCCTATAACCAGATAATTGAAAATAATCATAATTTCTACGCTATTCCATTCCAGTCAGTTCATGATGTAAATTGCTAGATGGCTATTTAACTATAAAAATATAACATGTAAACAATTTCTTTTTTTACTGACAAGATACCTAATTTTTAATATTGCCAAATTTTTAACGGAATATATATATTTTATCGGTCAAAAAAGAATGCTTATGTCATGCTTCTACATTTAAATATTTTCATGATGATTTTAACAATCTTTAAAGTGCGAAGTTACTTCAAAGATTGTCACATAAAACTATTATTGTATGAAAATGTTAAATATTAAGAAATACTATAGGAAAATTAAAAAATTTTGTTATAAGAAAATGCATAAATTTTGTTAGGGATATACGTGCGCATTCTAGTATGATATTCTTAAACGCTACATAGAGTTCTTTCACTATTTTTGTAACCGGCGTCATTCGACATTTTACATTACAAGTCTATTGCTTTCGAAAATTTCAGTAAAGAAGAAATTGCCGAGAAATTTAAATGCCGCAGTAATTACGTAAGCTTTCCAGAATTCTATTTTGCGACAGATTGCAAAACTCTTAGAGATGGGAAGAATAGCCGGTGAGTAGTGGATCGTAAATTAGCTTCTTCTTCCGCGGATGATGCCATCTTCTGGCGCAGTTTCTCACACATTTCGCCTGCATCAGTGCAATGTCCGATGAAAAAGGGAGAATGAGAGAGGAAGTTGGAGGAGAAGGAAGAACAAGAAGAGAAGGAGGAGGAGGAATAAGCTGCAAGGTCCAGGACCACAATTTGGGTGAAGTCGTTCAACGCGTTGTAGTAAAACTCTCTTTTAGGTTCTTTTGTTTTTAATCTTCAACCGACTATGAGGCATCCGCAATAGGCAATTGCGTCATTAAAATATTTACTTTAAAATCTAAATTAAATACTTAGTACAATTATCTTGACTAGTTAAAAATTGAATGGTTTTACGTGCCCATTTTTCACTCGTTATCTTATTATGTAATTTACATTGCAACTGAACTAGATGTTACAATTTTTTTTGATGGCAAGTATAACAATGGAAAAATGTATAAAATAAAAAATAAAAAACTAAGGTTTTTATTTATTATTCTTTTCTCTGGCTTTCTCTCTCTCTCTCTTTCTCTCTCTCTTTTTTTCTCTCTCTATTTCTCTTTCTTTCTCTTTCTGTAGTAAATGTGCCTAAATCATATTTTAATTGCAAAATTGCATATACAAATTATGTTAGAAAATTATATTATTCTATTTTCGTATAATTTTAATATTCTTTTTATTCTTTTAAAATCTTAAACTATATATTCTCTGCTTTTTTGCAGAGAATTTAGAATTCAAAATTTTTATATTAGGTACTTATAATTTACTAAAAATCAATTATATATAATTTTCTATACATTACTATAAAGCCAATTTTTTAAAATAGAAATTTATATAAAATACAAATATATTTCTTTTTCTACATAAATTATTGCTTTCTAGAAAATTGATAAATACTTTGTGTCATATATATTTTAGCGTTGTATTTTATTTCTGACTTTTTTCAAAAATACATAAAATTAGAAGTACAAAATAGGGTGCTTTATTAATAACAAAATTACATTTGAGAAAATAATTACATTTGTTTAATAATTATTTCATTTTGAAAAAATCTGTTTAATAATTATCTAAAATTTATTTTTATCTTAGTGTATATTTTTTAAAATAATTGTATATTTTTTTAAATATATTATTTTTTAAAATAATTCTCTTTTATCTTTTAATGTTTTAATCCGTGCGTTCATATGATTTAAACTTAATATAAAATAAAGTTTAAAAGATATAATTTTTTTTCAAATTTGTGAATCAGTTTTCATGTTCTTATTTATATATTTATTTATATATTTTTATATCAAGTACATATATATTAAATTGTACATCCGTGTTATGATTTAAGTAGATTAATAATAATGTAATTTAAAAAATAGATTTTAATAAAATTTTAATTAGAAAATAGTTTTAATGCTTTTCCTAAATCGTTCACACATTTTTATTACTCTATCAAGTATGTAACTGAAACAAAACCACATGTAAATTCATGCAAAATGCGATGCAACAAAATATATTTACATTAATTGACCGCCATGAACTTTTACATAGAACTGCTACTTAACGATGATTACATAAGCCAGAACTCTCGTACAAACGTCATAATCAGAAAACTTTTTAAGTTTATTCACTGCATTGTTCTCGTGTGTGACCTTAGAAAATAAGGAGCCTTTGAACTTATATCTATTGAACGGTACGCGTCGTGCGGTTCCATTTTTTTTTTATGTAATACCCAGTGACCTTTAAAAGGATGTTGGGAATGAGAAATATGGGAACCGGCTACAATTCTAGAATCTACTTCCTCTTAGCCGAAACGTTAATGTTCGATTATCGCACAGAGATGTTGGTCGACGAGAATTCACTTATGCGGCTACATACCAATTACAGTTTCCATTTTCCGACAGAGAGCGATGCATTTGGATCGTACACGACTCGGAGACAGAGCGAGAAACAAACGAATTCGTCAGGAACTGAGATCCGGGACCACGATAATGATAATACCAGACGTCCTAGTGTACTCGGGGACAACGAGACACGGGAAACTGTACACACACCTACGATCGAGCCGCGGTAGACACGGGTCGCGAAAGGGAGGCTGTGAAACTGCGAGATGAAAGCGGAGCACAACCCCCGGTGCGCGCGCGCAGCATCCCCGGAAGCAGCCCGGCTAGATCGAGGGGTAGCCCTCGGGACCGCTTATTCAGTCGAAGTCGAGATATCCATATCCATGTTCTTGTTTCCCTTATTCCAAGTGTTCTATACAAAATTCAAGAGCAAAATTGTTTGCTAAATAAAATTCTTGAAATTTTTCTTTTTTATACTTTACTTTAAAGATTACATTTAATCTTCCGTTTTCTTTAAGAACAAAAAATCTATAGTTTATATTTTTTAATTATTATTACTAATTAAAATAATTTAGTACTAATAGTATTAGTATTAAATTAATATTATTAAAAGTAATGTCATAAAATATGATTGTTTGATTTTTAATTGTATAATTTAATTGTATATTTTAAATAAAGTATATTTTTGTAAATGCATTGTATAGTATATTATATGTAGTATACATATAGATATATGTACTTTTAGAAAAAAGTATTATTGGTAAATTTATTATACCAATATATATATATATATAAAACACACACAACTAGGATGAATTGAACATCTTGAATATTTCGCCTATTTTTGATACGAAAAAAATATTTCAAATGAAAGTGGAATGGTTTCGAGGAAAACAAATTTTAATCACGTTGTTTTTTTTTTAGATAGAGGCATCGAAAAGATATAAAGATCATCTCCACTTTTTTAAAAATAAAATTACATGATATGATTCCTTTAATTATTCTTCATGTAAAAGTTTTAGTGTATTGATATTAAAAAAATCAATCAATAGTTTGTATATTATTAAATATAAATTATTATTAAATATCTCTCAAACGAGATATTTAATATTTCATGTCAATATATGCCAGATTGAAGTATAAAAAATTTGTGTTTTTAAAAGCAGAGAAGTATCTTATTGTTTGTCCACAGAATTTATACACGTGATCACAGCGCATGCTTATATCGAATACATTTAAGATGCGTTCCGTTTCACGTATGATGCGCATAATAATGTATCATTTTACTTTTCTTTAATATTCAATAAACAACAAGGATATAACATGCGCATCATGCGGAACGCATCTTTAATCAATATGATAAATATCTTAATCTTTTGTTTTGAATACGCGTCGAATGAGTCTTAATATATTTTTATTAAGATTTGAGGCGAGGAATTAACTATTCGAAATAATTACTCAGAGAAACTCTATCCATACTGATTTATCCAATATATAATCTGTTCTTTTGTTCACTAGGGACATCTTTAAAACAATATTTAAAACATCTTAAAGCATCTTTTAGACGTCATATGCCCGCATTTGGAATGTATAATATTTTGGAACAGTTTTTTGCAATTATTTTATGCTTATCTACTGAGATAAGACTATTCTTCTAGATCTAAGAGTGTAATCCAATCAGCGCGAAGAAAACTTTCGAATTGCAAACGTTGCTAAACGCAACCAATGAACGCCTTAGTTAACTCAACTGTTGAGTCCGCTGAACGCAACCATTGTTCTCTGAGGAGTTAAGCCTATTCTACAATGCTTTTTGTTTCCTATTTCTTGCTTTCTACTATTTATTGTATCTTGCCTTTTTGTTTCTTATCCCGTTTTTCATTTTCTGTTGCTCGAGATAAACGTTAATGAACTTCAAAAGAAACAAAAAACACATATCAAGAAATATAATTATTGATAAAACGATTATAAAGAGGAAAAAAGCAAAAGATAAAAAGCAAGAAACAAAAAACAAAGAGCACATTGTAGAACAATCATTAGGAATATTCGGAACAAGTATGAGTAGATGTCGATAAATCAGGATAAAATTCGAATTCGAGATTTGTCGGTCTTGAATTCGGAATAGGATTGCGGGCGACATCTGCCAGCACATCTGGCAAGATCATGATCAAAATTCGCATGCCATCGGAGCGGAAAAGATTCTCTCGAGGGCTCTGCTCTCTGCTCCACTTTGTTCTGACTCCGTAATCCATACACGGTACAACTGAGTACAACTCAGTACAACTCCGTACACGATACGGAAGAACGCAGGATGGCACGCTGATAGTTGAGACCTTTTTACATTTATTTATATTTTTCACGGACGCGCGCTCTCACGAGCAATTGTGATGGCGTCGACTTATATCAAAGATGAGACGGGTAAGAATCAGATACTCGCCACGTCGCGAAGTGTACCTATGAGGTACGCACCGGCTCTAACCTCGGTCGTGTAAACAAATGTAAAACTATAAATTTTGCATAATAATAAATCGTTTCTTTTCCCACGTGCTGTAATTAGACGATTAACCTCGTAAAATTTTCGTGTTTCGTAGCGTGTCCCCAAGCTTATTAGAATTCTTCTACTTGCATTAACTGTGTATTTTTGAAATTCAATTCAATTTTTAATTCAAAAATTTTACGGAGGTCAAGATTGAATAGTTATGATTGAAATGTGTGATTATTATTTCAGGTACGTTTATCCCAGCAAGCCAACGACCCGACGGTACATGGCGAAAGCAACGACGTGTGAAAGATGGATATATTCCTCAAGAAGAAGTTCCTTTGTAAGTAATCATATATGTTTTTTAATATCTTGACATTATTTACCAACGCTGTTTTATTTCTTTATTGCATATTTCTATTATTCCCTTTGTAGATATGAAAGTAAAGGAAAGCAATTGATAAAGAAACCTTTATATCCTGTGGGTGCCAGCCCAGAATTTATAGCAGAACATAAAGCCAAGCTAGAAGCTTTAGCGGCGAAAAACAAAGTAATACCTAATACGCAAACAAAAACTCAAGAAGGATCCAAGAAGAAGAAAAAGAAAAATAAATCTAAAACTATGGAACCTGTTGCCGAAGGATTGTCCAAAATCATGATCTCAGAGCCTGAATTTCATAAAGAAGTTCCAACTCATACCGATAAATCATTATCTACTGCAAAGCAAACCACAACAAACAATATAACTAAAGACAATTCAAGCACATTGCAAAAAACGACAATTGAACCACAAAAGAGATTAAAAAATCTTCGTAAGAAAATTAGAGAAATAGAAGTATTAGAAGATAAAATAAAAACTGGTGCTCTGAAAAATCCTGATAAGGAGATACTTGACAAAATTGGACGGAAAATAGAGATTTCGAAAGAAATAAAAAGATTAGAAACTGCTTTATAGATTATATCATATCGAATTAAAACTCATACAAATTTGTCAATTGCAAAATGACAATTGTAAAACTTGATTGATAACAATCCTATTCTATAGCAAGAGAAATCTTTGTTTCTTTCGACAGTTACATTACAGTTTTAATATTACATCTTAATTATTTTTTACTTACAATATGTAGATTGATAATATTGATATATTTATATGTATGGCAATAACATTGATTCTGATATATTTGATGAAAAACTTATACATACATTCTATGTATACATATATGTATATAAGAGAACTTACGTGAAAGTTTTAATGAAAACAAATGGAGTTTTCACGTGATTTATGCTCTGGATGTCATAATTCAAACCAGTTAAAGAGATAAAACAAAAACAGTTTTAGATGGATTTATATTAGCGATCAAGACGATCTAAGAAATATATGTAGACATCTGTGAAAGTGTTTTAATGAGAATTATTATGCATTTAATGTGATAAGACAAATTATATCGATTTATAATATTTATAGTGAATAAATCCTAAATTATATAAAAAATTATCGCGCTTTTGTGAAGAAAATAAATGATCTCAAAATTATTGTCACATAGATTTTTATTAATAGTAATTTTATTATATAAATAAAGTATTATAATTCGAAATCGTCTTAGACAATTAGTGCCTACATGCTCCAATATGATCCAACCATAGCTCATTTCTCTTTGTAGAAACTCTTTATAATAGGAGCATATTGGAGCATGCAACACAACAAACCTGGGTAGCGGTCATGTAACTTTTTCACTAGAGTGAAAAGTGAAAATTTTTATGTATGATGTTCTTACATATACACATACACACACATACATACAAAGAATGTTCACGTTCCGCCCTAGGGAAAAAGTTACATGATCGCTACTCTGATTACAACTTATACAATGTTGCCAATTCGTAGAAAATCAAATTGTGCTGCTTAGGGGTTTTGTTGCAACCAACATTATCCCCTCTTTTTTATGTAAATTGTAACCCCTCCGGCAGCCAATCGATGTACAAAAACGTTCATATTGTTGTGATTCGTTTCGCTCCCTTGTTATTTGGACACGACAATTAACTGATACGGTGCTGTTGTTACGAGGTTAGAACATGCGAGTTCTACGTGGATTACCTTCATGAGAACAGTTATAGGCGACAATTAGGATGTTTCGATCGACAAGGAATTTGATCATTGCGCTGCAACGTGCGAAGGATTGCCGTTTGCATACGTGCGGTCAACGGTTAGCAGAGGTTGCCGAATATGAATGTGAGTAATGTTGATGAGAGATTTGTGATTTTTAATAATAATCGCTTTTTAAATGTAGCTCCTATCACGGACGATTATAAAAAGGGTCCGATGGAGGGTAGGGCCCTTTACTTGGATGCTCAAGCCACTACTCCATTGGTAAGTTTGAGACATGATGTCATATGATGCAATCTATAGGTTTGCTATTATTGCATTAGACTGTATTTGAACTTTTCTTCTCATTTTCATCAAATTTCAAATATATACTTATTTCACTTTAAATACAAAAAGTACACTATAAAAAGTTCACTTATAAAAAACAAATCTCATGTACACATACAATAATGTATGAAATGATAAATTACTAGGATCCCCGAGTGTTAGATAAAATGATGCCGTATCTGACAGTATACCATGGTAATCCACATTCCAGAACTCACATGTATGGTTGGGAATCAGAAGCAGCAGTTGAGCATGCTCGTCAGGTTGATATTTTAAATTTACAAATTCTTCTATATTATGACTGTTAAATCTGAAAGATTACTTGTCTTTTTTTAATAGCAAGTCGCAGATCTAATAGGAGCGGACAAGAAGGAAGTGATATTTACATCTGGGGCAACAGAATGCAATAATATTGCTGTAAAAGGCGTAGCCAGGTTCTACAAATCCAAGAAAACTCATATTGTGACAACCCAGACAGTGAGAAATTTTTATAATAAGTTTTAATTTTTTTTCTTAAGTAAATCTACAATTAGCTGCTTTTATCTAGGAACACAAGTGCGTACTGGATTCATGTAGAGCCCTGGAAGCTGAAGGATTTGATGTAACATACATTTCTGTAAAATCAAATGGTCTTATTGACCTCAATGAACTGGAAGCGGCCATTAGGCCATCTACATCACTAGTTTCTGTAATGATGGTAAATAATGAGATTGGCGTTAAACAGCCTATTGAAGAAATTGGTACCATTTGTAGGTGAGCATCAAGATTTTAATACTATAAATATTCTATTTTATGTGTGTATGTATGTATATATATATATATAATTTGTAAATTCCATTTACTTTTTATTTATTACTTGTGCAGGAAGAAAAAGGTCTTTTTCCACACAGATGCTGCGCAAGCCATAGGCAAAGTGCCAATTGATGTTAACGCTATGAATATTGATTTAATGTCTATCAGTGGTCATAAATTGTATGGTCCAAAAGGTAATTTTGTAATAAATTATAATTTACTACTACGCAAAAAATAATATTGGTATTTCTTTTATATATATTGATTTAAATAGTAGACATAATAAATAATTATAAAAAAATTAATTATTATTAGAAATTATTTTTAAAAGTTGTATATTATAAATTATATGATCTTTTGTCTAATATAATTTTCATTTCAATAAGTTATAAAAATTATTCTGTTTATAAAAAAGCATCTACATTCTTTATTTATCTATTCTGCATTTAGGTATTGGAGCCCTATACGTTAGAAGAAGGCCGCGAGTGCGCGTAGAACCATTGCAAAGCGGTGGCGGACAAGAAAGAGGGATGAGAAGTGGTACTATACCAGCACCTTTGGCTGTAGGGTTGGGTGCCGCTTGTGAATTAGCGCAGACAGAAATGGACGTAAGTAAAACAAAAGTTCTGCTTCATATAATTAATTGATGATTTGAGGTATTAAAATCTATACTGTATATTTTTTGCAGTATGATCACAGATACATCAACACGCTGTCGAATCATCTGATTGAAAAGATAACGTCAAATTTGCGGCAAGTCGTGCGAAACGGAGATCCCATAGCCTGGTATCCTGGCTGCGTGAATCTGTCGTTCGCCTGCGTAGAAGGTGAATCGTTATTAATGGCTTTGAAGGACGTGGCATTGAGCAGCGGTTCAGCTTGTACCAGCGCGAGCTTGGAACCCAGCTACGTGCTCAGAGCAATCGGTGCCTCGGAAGATTTGGCACATTCCAGTATCAGGTATATATTTTGAAATACAGGAACTTCGCTCATCATTAGTCCACGGCTGTGTCCAATATACACTATCAGTATTAAAAATCTGTAATGTACGTGACATGAACGTAGGTTTTCAATATTAGTAGTGCATTAGAATGCAGCCATGAAACATTGGAAATATCATTCGAACGCTTTCGTGTGTCATTTTATACTTTCTTTTACTAAATGTTCAGTAAGCTATTTGAAATGATATTTCCGAACATGCCTTAGTAATTTTATATTTTATCGATGTAACTTGCGACTTGTTTAATTAGGTTCGGCATCGGACGATTTACAACGTTCGAGGAAGTCGATTACACCGCGGACAATACGATACAACATGTAAAACGACTTCGGGAGATGAGGTAATACGTTCAGCAATTATCATACAAATGTTTATTTCGAGAGATGTGGTGAAGGAACTATGTTAGATTTACGTACACGTTATACTTTGGCATTATATCTTTACAATTTGAAACGATTGAAATCTCGTTTCGCGGAGGGAACGACTTTATCGTTGGACGTTTCATGAAATCGTGATTATCTCTATTTCTCTCTATCGTCTGATATGCATCTATTAGCATTACAGCATTAGCATGACATTACGTGAAAACATACCAAAATTTTAATATTTTTATTTTTTTATAGCCCACTATGGGAGATGGTGGAAGATGGTATCGACTTGAAGACTATCAAATGGACTCAGCACTAGTGCCTGGTTATCGTGTAACCTTTACAAATTTAAATAGATAGTATGTATATTTATCAATGTATAATATAATACCGATCGTGTAAATCATATTAATAGATCAAGCCTAGTTGATTAAGATATAATTTCACAACGTAATAAATTTTCAAGAAAGTTATTTTGCTGTCGCGTTATCCTAGACCTGATCCGATTGTGGCGCGCAACTTGTGTATATATTACGTATATCACGTTCATGGATTTTCCCTTCCTCTGTGAGACGCAACTTTCCCTCATAGGAAAGTCACGTGTGATAAGTGTTCGATATAAAAGATTTCATTCAGTTTTTCCTTAAACTTTAGAGATTCTCAGAAAGTGCATGTCGGCGAATGTCAATTACAAATTAACACAAACACGATGGGTCGGTTGCTTCGTCGACATATGAAATCTTAAATCGATCCTTGTCCATCTCATGAAGCTCCATTCGCGATCGATTCGCCTCGACCAGATGTTGTGCTATATCCTCAAACATCTCATTTACACCTTCGCCAGTTTTGCACGACGTTTTGTATATCCCCGAAATCAGATTATGACATTGTTCGCTAGAAGATTTAATTTTTTTTTAATTTTTTAATTTTTAATTTATTATATATAAAACAAGCGTACTCTCTAAATCTTTTAGAGTGGAATCTCTTTTAGAGATTCTAACAAGTGGATTCTAACAAGTAAATATTTAGCCAGTTTTAAAAAAGAGTAGCACAATTTTCAATTCTTAAGAGTGAGATTTTACTCTTCAAAGTAAGATTCACTCTAAAAGTTTTAAAGAATACACACTAGGAAACTATTAAAAATTATGAATACCAGAATTGTTCCATCTCTGCGTCCGTAACTTGTGGCGCGACGCTTTCCAAGTCGCTTTTGTTTCCACAAAGGAATATCTTCGCGTTCTCCGCATATGTAACTATGTCGAGCAAATGTTGAGACAACAAATGAAATGATGTCGAGTTATCCAGGGCAAACACCAGAATGGCAGCCTCTGCAAACTTGTAGTAACTTGAAGTAACAGATGCCACTCTTTCCATACCGCCGGTGTCCCATAATTGCAGCTGAGAAGAACAAAAGTCAAAAATATGTCAATTTTATAAATTCACAAGAATAATGTCATGTTTACTTTCGGTAAATACTCTGAAAATTATTTAAATTTCTCAACTATAATGTTTCTTGATACACTGTGCTAGTTAAATGAAGCAACTTATACAGAACTTATTAGTCACATTTAATGTGTATCAGTATATATAATAAGTTAAGCTCGTGCAAACAATCACTCCAATATTTATGTACGCTTACTGATTTCAGTCTGACAGTTTATTGCACGCAGTTTGGATTCAGCAGGAAATAGGCCAGTAATAAACGAAACCAAGTTCTATGGAATCCCATAGCAACTTGCATGCAACTTGACGATCAATAAAGGGAAAACGAAGAAAATAAGGTAGAATTTTCCAAAGTGATTGCGTATATTTCCCGTTACATGAAAAGGTGCAATCGATTCACATGTAACGTAAAATTGATACTCACACGTATCCGTCTGTCCTCGACGACGTATTCCTTGTCGATGTTGTCAAGGCCCAGGGTCGACTTGCGGTCGTTGCTGGCGACGAACGTGTTGTTGGCGAAGCGCCGGAATATAGACGTCTTTCCGACGCCGTACTCGCCGCACAGTATAACCTTCTGCTCCGTCACCTTGACGGTCGCCATGTCGTGGCGCGGCGCCGGCTGAGATCACTGCTGGCGAGTCATCGTGCACGCGCACGTCTCTCATTCAATGAGGTCGATGTGAACGACGTAAACTCACCCTATCCACCATGAGAGTTTCTAAATACTACGAACCGCTCCAGTTTCAGACTCCAGGACCATGACCCGCTTCCATTTAGCCTCCACCTCTATGAGCCGTGACAGTGACGATTAATTAGATTCGCCTTCTATAGGGTGTATAAAGAAATAGATAATATGGGCGCATTAGATTGATTTTACTTCATTGAAGTAAGCTGTCCTTTTTTCTTTTTTTTGTCATTTATTAATTTTTGTCATTTATGAAAATTAATTTTGTGTTTTTAAAAAAATGGGAATTATTTTTAAAAAATGGGAATTATTGCATGAAATGGGGAATATTGATTTTAAGTAGACATTTTTATTTTGATTAAAAGTTTCCCTGATACATTTATGCAATTTAGGAAAAGGATGAAAAATTTATTAGGTTTAATATATATTAATAAATTTATATATATTATCTTTCTCGAAGTAAACAGAGAGAAAACGAATTTGAAACTTTGCACCCTTGTAACTTTTTTGTAAGTTTTATCATTTGATAATTCATCGTACGTATATGTTTCCAAAATGAAATGTATATAAATGTATATAATTAAATTTTATAATTATATAATTAAATTATATAATTAATGATAAAATATATAATTAAAAATTAGAAAAAATAGTGAAAACAAAAAATGTAGCTGCAAAAATCTTTGAGAATAAAAATTTCTTGTAATTACTTATACTTTCTCGCATTTTCTACATGAGAAGAAAGAATTGCATGACAAAATATCAATTGAAACGAAAAGAGAGTATTTACCAGTATAAATGATCCCTAAATGTGCTCCCTTATTTATTTTGAAAATGTCAAGAGCCGAAAGACGTCATTCGCATTCGGAAAATACGAAATCGCGTAATTGGTGAACATTTCCAGACCAATCATTTCAGTTTTCTCGAAGGCTTGACGATGTATATTTTCTGAACGCTGTTGAGCAGTTTCAATCGCGTTTTTCGCACGTGTGAATAGTTCAACATAACATCTTTCAAAGTTCGAAATTGTTTGAAATGTGACGTCCATTGTGCAACGGAATTTGATTCCGTTTTGTTGATGATCGTGTCGAGAATCTTCTCCATAACCTGTGAACGATGCGAGCACAAGTGACGAGAAACTACGTATATTATCTGAAGACTAGTGGCATTTGCGTCGTGGTGCTCGGGTGAGTCATTCCAAGATGACTTTCTGCCAGGTGATTCGAAATCAAAGTTACGTCAAATGTCATCTTTATATTGAAATTATATCCTGTTTAGAGGATGCTGGTTTCTGTATCAACTGCGACAGGTATCGCAGATTATTCAGTCGGCTGTCAACACAAGTGTTCTAAATTTAGAGCAAACCCGAGCACAGTACATCTACATTGATGATCCTCGATTTAAAGGTAATCATCCACTTTCAACAACAGTATATAATTGTTGTGTTCTGATATATATTGCCAATACTAGAAATCTACGGTTTACATTACATGTACTATATATTTTTAGTACTGGTATTATATATTGGAACATGGCCTATATATACATTTCTATGTATAAACATTGATCAATCCTCTGGTTTCAGATATTTTCATGTTTAGGAAGGATGAGGATTTACATGGACCTACATCAGAGAAGCCAACAAGTCTCAGTGATGCTCTGGCGAAATGGTGGAAGATGAAAAATCATAAGATTGCATATAAATTATTGTATATGGCTCAACATGGGAACAAAAATGAACGATATAAAGCTGTGACTACACTTGGTTCTTTATCACATTTAAAAGGTAATAACTATGTTTTTATCCGAGTATCACTCAGATATCATTTTATCTTTGTTGTTAAAATAATATCTTGGATAGAATTCTAAATCTGTGTCTAAGGTCAAAATCAAACTAAACATTGAAGATTGAGATTGAAGATTGAAATTGAAAATTGAAATTTAATCAATAAGGATAAGGAAATGTTAGCTCCTATAGTTTAAATTGATCAAATTTCAGTCTTTCAATTTTCATGCGTAGTCTTGAGTCCAGCCTTTAGAATGTTTCTCTAAATAAATCTTTCAGATTGGCAGTATC
>Ga0157364_1001789_pt1 | contig 18963 bp, 7 predicted proteins | sample AttsexASBM2_FD_111476 | JGI IMG/M metagenome (GOLD analysis project Ga0157364, IMG submission 111476) | Fungus gardens microbial communities from leaf cutter ant in Ribeirão Preto, State of São Paulo, Brazil - Atta sexdens ASBM2 | ecosystem: Host-associated > Fungi > Mycelium > Unclassified ...
TAAAAAATAATACAACTCAAAATGATTTTAGAATTATTATAATAAATTAGGTAAAGATTACTTTATTAATCGTCAAAAATAAAACTTAATTCCGCAGTCCGTCCGTCAAATAACATTTGTGACATTTTCAAGATTTTCAAAGGGATCATATTATTTTTTACAACAGTGACATATTTTGAATCATTTTTTCAAATAAAAAAGAAAATCTTTCATAGAGAACATTGAGTTAAGACGGTTTTGATGACCAAGTTAAAGAAGAAATTGCTTTATTTCAAATTTAATTATTTTAGTTGATCAAGATAAATAAATATAAACTGTTGATGATATTTCGAGTTATGTCGCTTTTGATAAAAGATTGTGGATTTATTTTTTATATTTGTAATTTGTAATTTTATAGGATAGGTATTGAAATCGTCGCAATTCAAAAAAGCTTTCTTTTTCTCTATCTTTTTTCAGAATTGTAAAAAATAACAAAGATTTTTTATTATATTTCTAAGGATGTATTGATTTCGCCAATATTATTTGATTAGTCGATAATTTTCTGTTGAATTGAAAAATATATTTTATCTTTTTTTTTTGAAAAACTTAATTTTTTAGTTGTGTCATTTTTGAAGTAAGGAAACGATATTGTAAAGAGAATATATTACAAAACTAAATGGATTGTGAATTTCAATCAAGTCGTTTCATTTTCACTTTCTCCAATATCTACAATTTATTCATCGGTACCCTTCCTTACACTGTAAAAATGAAAACCGTTAGAGAGTTTCGCCTTTCGATAACTGCGATTAATTATCCGAACGCATTGACTGGCTCGGAAATTCTCTTTATCAGGCGCGATTGATTCGTCGACTGCAATTTCTTTCGTCCGGAGACCGAGTGATCGGGAATATTTTAATACGCGTAATTTTAACGGCGCGCCGATCGATAACAGTGTTTTAAATTAAAGAAACTTCGGTCGGCGGAAAGTTTTACCTCCACTTTGGAAATATACGGTCCAATGGGGACAAGACCCGACACGATCAAAGAAAACTCTTCCAGCGATTTCATTCGAATTCGCTGTTGAGAATCGGGCGTGGCGAGAAAAAGCGAAGTAACGAATTTGCCTGATCCGACGTGGGCTTCGACTACTCCATATGCCGTGCCTCACAGAAGCGTGTTCCACTTCGATGTGGCGCGCCGCAAATCCGCAAAGCCCAAATCCCAGAGAGTCCCCCGCGGATTTGTCGACGTTGCGACGGGGATGGACGGGAATGGAGAGAGATGCTAAGACAGAAAAAGCTGAGAGAAATGCAGTCAGGCGTGCGATTGGAAGCGCCGTTTGAATAACTGGGGGCGAATCCGCGTATGTTATCGACAATTATGAGATTTTATAGTAGTAGTTCAAAACGTTGATGGTTAAAATTCATCCCCATCATTCTTTATCTGAAGAATAAACTTCTTTATTCAGATATTTTTCCAAAAATAAATCCGGGTTTTTTATGTAATTGAAATTTGGAGCATACGTGGAGCAAAAATTAAATGTTTTTTTTTGTTTTTTTTTATGACACATCATGAGACTGCAAAATTGAATTCTATGTTCCGCGAATAGTATATTTGCAAGAGAATTTAGAATTTATACAAGTTGTTTATAAAAGCTTTTAATAATTTCGCATTAATAGTGGAGAAATAATGAATTGACAGTTCTTTCCGTACTTTATTTTCATATCGATAACTTTATTATCATATCGATAATTTATCACGAATCTAAGTTTATCAAGGCTCTGAGAATTCAGAGAGTGATTAAATGTAAAAAAACTCGTTAGATTGAAGAAATTTTCGTATAATGAGATTATCTTGCTCTTCTTATATAGTTCATTGCACAAAATGGAGATTAAGAGAAAAAAAAGAAAAAAATTCATAAATTACAGTAAAAACGAATTATCGTATTGTATATATTACTTGATAAAGAAATATAAATGAAGATATAATTATTTAATGCACTGTTTATTATAGAATCAATTAAAAATAATAAATTCGTTTATCAAATTTCATTAATAAACTTCTATAATTTATGGTATACAATATATATCTGTTATTTCGTGTTATTACAACAGATTGAACATTACCACACAAAATTAATTATTTCGGAAAAGATAGATTTTCAATTCTTATAAGATCTATAAGATTTAATATATTTCTTAGTACACAAATAATTAGATCACGATTCGTGTTCTACATATTTCTTTTTTTAAATACTAGAAGCACCAAATAATTAGTTATAACATTTATATCCAATTTTCTTATATACAATCTTATAAAAATATTTTCTAAAGATGTAAGATTCACTTATAGCGAATTCAATTGGACATACCAGTGCGTACTGGTGCATATTAAAGCCATTATACACTGATTTATCTGAGTGTAAAAATAAAATGTGCAAATATTTCAAATTATAAAACATATTTTACTTAATAGCACAATAAAATGTATTAAGGATTTCACCGTTTAACCGTTTATATTAAATACACATTTTTACGTCCATTTGTGTGTCTTTATTATGCATCAGTGCGCTTTGAATACATCCAATCGGATTTGCTATTAGTAGTTTTTACCGGTAAAAGTGACTCATAAAGGAACGGTAGTGCGCTTGGCTTAGCGAGACATTACCGTGTTTCCGGATAAAAATGAACACAAACGTGTGTAATAAGGATAAGAAAATCATCACGTACTAAGAGTTAAACATATATACCACATATATACAAATATCTTTTTTGCTTACTATTGTATGTTATATATATATATTTTATATATATATATATATATATAATATAGTAAGCAAGATAAAGAATATTTAATCTTATAAAAAATTATCACGTTTATTAGAAGATAATATGAATAGCTTAATTGTAAGTATTTCTTGTAAGAGAGAAACTTTAATTGTGCGTTGCTGCACATGTTATTTAATGAGTAACTTTACCACGATACATAAATTAACTGTTCAGTTTTTAATCCGATGACAAAGCGACGATTCTTACGCAACACAGAGGAATACTTCCTTCTGCAAGTCAACGTACGAGCAGTGAAAATAGAGCGTGGTAAAGATGCAAAATTATGCATAATATTCACTTCTACCTGCTACCATCCGGTGCCCTTTCTCTCTCTTTCTCTCTCCTTCCCTTCTGTCTTTCTCTTTCGTTTACTCTACTTCTCTTGCAATCCGACTAAATCCGACCGCGAGGGGCTTTCGGGGATACTCAAGCAAATTCAAACTTTCCTCAAAGTGATTTTTTTCAATCAACGCCTCTTGAAGGATTCCTACCTCGACTTAGTTCGTGCCTTGCTTGAATCGATCTTTCTCTCTCCTCCATTTTTCCTTACCGGTGACTTATCCATTCCTACCCGTTCCATCTTCCTTTGTCTGGAGAGTAATAAAGTTAGCGACTTCCGATGGCGAATTCAACTGATTTCGCTCGGTATGCGTCGAGTGCAAGCGAACGCGTCGCACTCTTTCTGTAGATATATCTCAAAATGATATATCATGCTGTGAATTGTTCCGAGAAATTAGCTGGTTGGCCACAGAGAAATATTTCACAAAATATATGTAATTATTCATGGATACAAATACATTTTTTAAGTAAAAGTATTTTTTTAGATAGATAATAAACTATATACTTCATTAAAATTTAAATAAATGTTAAATAAATCTTAATTAAAATTATGTAAAATTATTAGAAGAGAAGATGGCACTCCATTTACTTTTTATACAATAACTTGGTTAATAATCAATATTTGAATTTAAAACTTAACAATTACATTATTCAATCGATTCTAGATTCAAAATTACAAAATATTTATTACTTAGGACGCTATTTGATGAGCAAATTTTCAAAATGCATTTTATCCAAAATTTGTAATTTTTAGAAAACGAGAAAGAAAGAAATTTCGCACACAAGAAAATTACGCACTTTACAGAAAATAACAATATGTCAATCAATGCAATGTGAAATATTAAATAAAATTACTAAACAATTACTAAAAATGTTAAACAAATGCATTTTGTTTGTCTCTAGTTAAAACACATAATGCACTTTAAAATGCCTATATTTTTTCAGCATATAAATTAACGAAATGAAAAATGAAAAAAATGCTTTCTAAACATCTCAGAGTAGCTTATAATATGAGTTTTTCAACACTGAACATTACGCTACCTCTTTAAAAAAATTAAAAAACTGAAATTTTGGACAAAATACATTTTGGAATTCTGCTCTTTATTTAGAAAAATGAAACGACACTACATAATCGCTTGAAGAGAAACAGAAGTAGTAACATAATCTTCCACAAAAATAGATTTTTAAAAAATCGGAAAATAAAAACTTTTGTTTAAAAAAAACAGGAATTATGAAATTAATAAAAAAATAAAATATAGTAGAGAATATGTGCTCAAATTATGCAAATGTATATATATATATATATATATATATATATATGTACACTCCTTCCTATAGACTTCTCAGTACTAAACTTTATACACATGTAATATAAATTATAAATTAACAGAGTTACAATCGATTTACGGAATAATTATTTTGATATGAAAACTTTGAAAAAAAGATCATCAGTAATCACGTCATCAGTAAGCACGTTTAGAGGGTTATATTAGCAAAATATTATACTACTGTTTTACTTTGTATAATTCGAAATGTTGTACAGTCAAATATTATAAAATGTTAAATAACACACACATATATTCATGTGATAATATGTTTAAGTTTAAGAAAAATGAGGAAATATGCGTGATTAAATACTAAAATGTATCTTAAAAACATTTCAAAATGTTTGAAAGTAAAAATACATTATAATAAATGCTGACTATTATGTATTATATATATATATATATATTATGTATTATATATTATAACATATTAGCGTCGTACTTAATAGGAGATATTAAGAGAGATCATTATATCTACACTAGCTATCCCAAGTCGAAATTTTAGTCCTACTTTAAATCTTTTTCAATTTTAATTAAACCTTATAAACTTGTTTTGATACTTAAACAATCAAATAGACCTCTTTTATATATTACTTAATCTACAATTTCTATTTAGAAAACTTCTTTTAAACTTAAAAATAGGAAATTTTCCGATAACTGCCATTTACAATGTAAGAGTTCAATTCATTAAATTAGAACTTATTATAAATCTCTAGAGTCCACATATTATGTCCTAATTAAATAAATCTTTAGAGTCTACACATGTCCTAAAATTAAGGTTCAAAATAGTCAAAATTTCGACTTGGGTTTAAATTAAAAAATTTTTTTTAATTAAAAAAAAAATAGGATTTTATAACAATTCCTGCACAATGTATGCCTTGTATAGCTAATCACAAATCATAGTATATATGAAAATTATGAGTGTGCACTGTGGATGTGATCAAAGAGGCCAAAACAACGAGATAATCAAAGAGATAAATCAATAAAGGAAATATATCACATTAATGCAAACATCGAGATGTAAATTATTTTCTATTTTGCTACATGTGCTGCTACATGGCTATTAGTGTTTAGTGAAATTGGTGCATGGGTGAATGCTCGGTGTACGATATTAGACGATACCACTGTGTATGTAGGATCCAATATTGCACGTGAAGCACTCATCCATGAACCACTATGTATATATGGTCTAATATTGCACGTGGCATATTCGTCCATGCACCAACATCAATCACGCCATCAATTGAACTCTAAAATTGATAACTTTCCACGGTTTTAACTTAATCGCACATTTTGATACCGTTGGCTGCGAAAAAATACGCGATGTCTACAATTTTTAGTGAAAAGTGAACGCGCAGTTAACATTATGATAACAATAATAATAAACTAGCGTGGCTTTAAAATAATAATCATTTATTGGTGGAAAGGTGGATTACACGTTTCCCTGGTCCAATAACGTTTGCGCGCAGCACGTGCCGACAGTGCGAGTCACAGTGGTAGAATTATGCTGGAGCAGAGTGCAGTCACATCCTGCAGTCACATCCTCCTACCGACGCAAAGTTCCAAGGAATTTTTCCGCGAAAGTAATCCCAGTTACGTCGCGCGATAAGACCCAACTGGAAGAATATACGACGGCGTAAAGTAAGCGAGGCGACCAGAAGCCCGAGAGCAGAAGATTCATTTAAGGCTTATGAAGAAGTCTACCCCCCTCCGTGAGAGTCGTCGTTCCAGCCATTTCCAGCCACCTCGTCCCACGAAAAAAAACTCTCCCATTCTTGAACTATCGTTCGTCCTCGCGCGAGCACAGTGGTATAATGGAGGACCATCGCCGCCGGTGAAAGTTCGCCGGTGAAAAGTTCGGATATTTTATTCGGTGCTCGGAATAACTTTTAATATCCCGATTCTAGGTTTATACCGGAAGAGAGAGTGAGACGAAAAAGGTGTGAGAGAGAGAGAGAGAGAGAGAGAGAGCAAGGTTGGGTTTCCTAGGTGAAGGGGATGGTGGACAAAATGAAAAGGAGAGAACTCTCTCGCGACTTTAACGTCGGCGGACTGACGTCGCGCTTCGCCGGGCTTTGTAGACTTTTAATGAAGAGTTCGGGTTCGCTTATTGGTTTCAGTGAGCGGTGACGGCAGCGGGAAACTGTTCGCGGGCGTTCACGCGTTTTATTACTTACTCCCCGCGCAAGACCACCGCGTATATTTTTCGAGCCGCTGTGCGGCGAATCGCCGTCAACGACGCGTTGTCGCGTGGCAAAAGATGGAATATTGTACAGTTGAAATGTTAACTAGTTCGAAACTCGTCCGGCACTGCCAGGGTTACCTCCTTGCGGCGGCAAGTTTCATAAAGTTCAAGCAGGCGGTAAATTGTACGCGATACATTGTATCGAGCCCCCTTGAGCGCGGTATCGTTCGAAGTTGTCCGAAGAACTTCCATGATTTCATCGATTTTTTTTTATGTACATACTCATGAATTTATCAGAAAGAAACTGGTTCTTTCAAAAAAATAGATACTTTTTTTTACGTTTACGTCATGTATCAAAGTTGCTTCACTATATTTTTCTTCGGGGTAAAAATCATCAAACAGATATCTTGCATTTGCAGAATTTAAATTTTATACATTTATACAGAATTAAAGCAACATATATAAAGTGTTCTAAAATAAAAGACATTTTAAGAATATCTGGAAGATTGGGACGGTTTTACATTTTGCAGACGTTCGTATTAAATATAAATTTGCAGATTCCTTTTAAAAAAGAGAGAATACAAAGAAAAAGTATAAACTATTTAAAATTAAAACAAAAAATGGAGAGATCTTTTAGTAAAACTTTTGCTATAATGACATCACAGTCCATTATTTCTTATCCACGTAAAATGTCAAATGAATAAATCAAATCATCATTTCAGAACATGTTTATAAACATGGACAAAAACATTCCAAATTTTCTCAAAATTAAACTAATTGTAAAATATTATCATACCCCAAAAGTTATTTGCATTTTACAATAGCGAAAAAACAATGTAGGTACATAAAAATAATTGAGGACAGTTGTAGAGTTAATTAGAGGTGCGATAAAAACGCGCGTTATCGCGTCTGAGATAAATTTTGCCAGGTGACGGGATGGCGTGCGTCAAACTCGAGGAAGAGCGGCAGTTTAACAAATTCAGAATGTAATCATAGGCCCGAGTTCGTCGGGCTCCTTAGCCACTGCTTAGTTACGTAGTCCGCCAGCGTGTCCCGGCAAGTTCGCTCGAGCAAAGTTTCTAATCCGCAAATCGTTGCCTAATATACACGCGGCAGCCGAGGTGATGCATGTTTAAGGCGGATGGTTTACGTCGGAAACTTCGGGTTGTAATTCTTGCGCGAGTACAATGCGTGCGGCATATGGCAGTACGTAATGGGAAGGTCAAGATGTGAGGGGAATCCCATAACGTGTCATATAATTTAACCAAAAAAGCTAATTATATTTGAAAATTAATTTATCAATAATAATTTAAAAATAGCGATTTCATTTACATTCATATATATGACATGCCACATTCATTGCAATATTAATATTTGTCGTTCTCATTGCTTAAAAATTGCTTAAAAATTCGTTATTATTTTGTAACAAAAAAAGAATGTGGAGAATGAAAATATAATGTTTATTAGCTGATAAAAATAGTAGATGGAATTCGTGAGAAAAACAAAAATATCAAAACTGTAAATAAAATAATGTAAAAAACAAAAAACTGATTTATAAAGTAAATTTTGAAACACCCATGGAGAAACAGAAAATAATTAAACTATAATATATATAAAGAAATCGAGTAATGATGTATTAATTGGAAAATAAATATTTAATATATCGTATTCGTATCTCATTAAATTTACGAAATAGTATTTATGGAATATTCAAGAAGTAAGAGTTTAATGCCTATTACGGTCGAAACTGGATCTTAGATGCTTTTTAAATAATTTCTATATGAATTTATGTACTATATATGTAGTCATTTGAACTGCACTTCGAAATTATTTTTTGGACTTATAAACGCAAATTAAACTACTATAATATCACAAATTAAATTGATAAGCAATTTAATAATTTGGTATTCAATTTGGCATCCTATTAAAAAGATGTTAATGTACTAGAAAACTGTAAATAAATTTATTGCGAAAAATATTATCTCGAATAAGAAGAAATATTACTTGTCTCTATATTTATGTATGAAAGGATCTTCATACGATCATATTTTTAAATGACGAATCTACCCCAACTGAATAACTTAAATCGTTCAATTTTTACGTACTCAGAGAACTATTTATCAAAAATATCGTCATGTTCCCTTATATATAAATTCATTCTCCCTAGTCTTGCATGAAATAACCTGGAAGAAACAGGCGCGCGACGAGCTCCCATGCAAATTTTACTCTTTCCCGCTTTTAAAATTACTCCCTTAAGTTCTGCGAAGAATCGCGCTCCTTGATTTTATTGTTCCACGAGGAGCGAGAGAAGCACCAGCAACTGAGACAAAGGAGTTGATCTTTGATGCGGGGCTCCTTTCTCTCGCCTCATTCCGAAGGACGACGATATTTGCATTGCGGCCGCGAAACCGCGCTGAGATCGGAATTGCATCAAATTTCATTGAAAATGCGCATTTAAGTCGGGCCACCTCAAGATATAACGAAGAAGGAAAGGCGAGCTTGTCATTACGTAAATTTAAGGCTGGACTGTATATGTATAAAGGAGGACTCGTGAGAACTCCATGCGCTCGCACTCTCAAGTCGTAAAGAGGCACCCTTGTATTAAAACGCATTAAGTCCACCTGTCGGTAGTTCCGCGTAGTCCACACATAACGATGTTTTACTGCTGATGCTAAAAATTTAATAAGCTCATGCAAATGAGAGCTCTTATGTAAATCTGGAAAATTTCACGGCTAACCAGACCGCCCAAATCGCGGTACATATTTTTCGCGCGCACAAGATCCTTATTACGACGATAAATTTTGCCAATTTAACAAAAACTTACGAGAGAGTGACACTGATTCGCGTATGCACTTTTCGAATGTCTCACGCTTTTATCCAAATAAAAAAAAGAAACATGTAATTTTCAATATTTTACATATTAACATTATACTTTAACTTCTTAATATTCAAAAATAATTTAAATTGTAATAAAATTGAGGGAAATATTTATATACACTGCGAAAAAACGTATTAAATTTTGATAAATACTTTTGAATAGTATTAACTTACATTAACAATTATAGTAAATAAATATTTACTATATAAAAAAGAAGTTAAATTAAATTAATGATTTTTGTATTAAATAAATGTATGTTTACATTCAGCCAGTATTATTTGTTGAAATTTAGAACATTTTTTTCTCAATGTAATACCAGTAATTTTAGAAATTAAGTATACTTTTAGAAAAAACCACTTCGCTTAAGATAAAAGCATTCTTTAAAGAACGCTGATATAAATGACTTTACTAATTGGGGTAATTAATCGGGCTTTTTATTACATCGCGCGGCATTTCCACGATATTGTACTTAAGGACACAACTTAGCGAGACATAAATCACGCGAAAGAAAAATTTGACGTTAGAAAGAGGAACAGTTACTTGGTGTATGTACTTTATCTACGGAAGGCAGCAGTCGGAGGGAGTTCGATCTCTTGCAGCGTGTTGGCTAAGTTACTTGATCTGCTCTTTCTAGCTCAGAGTCTCGTGATAACTTTGTGATGGCTGGATAAGGATTTTGTGCCGGATAGCTACGCGCGTTGGAGAGAAAGGGAAAAGACAGAGGGCTCGGGCTTAAGTCGAGCGAAACTTTCCAGCGTCGTGGAAACTCCGCGTTCGCGGAGGTGTTACGAAAGTCGTATATCCACGAAATGATACCGCGCCTCTTGTTACTTCAACAATGGAACGACGGTGCTTCTTTGCGTTTATGTGCTTTACGATATGGTCGGCTATAGTGTCGCGAATAAACACGTGTTTGCAAGCGGAACTGGAGAATCGATTAGCCGTTTTCGCATGAGGCAAACGATTTCGCGACCTTATGATGCGTAAGTCTCGAAATGACTATGATGCAGTATCGTTTTCTTAATTTTGCATGACAATAAATAAAGCCTCTTAAGGTTTTATTTCCAGTATTATTCGAATACGTTCTTTCATTAATATTTAAATCCATTTGTAAGCAATATAATGTCAAAAAAAATAGATATTTATTTGTAAACTAACATCTCTAAATAGTATATAAATAGTTTGCAGGAACTGTACAGTTTATCTCACTCTCTAACCAATTAAAAAAAAATTTATTTAAAAGAATTTATTATTATTAGTATATATTTATTATTATTTTATATTTATTATTATAATTTTGTTACTCACGTAAAATGTAGAACATATATATATAATCCACTCCTGTAACAAAAAATTAAATTAAATTAAAATTTATTCGAGCAAAAATATAATATATTGTATATATATATATATATATATACATATATATATATACATATATAATTTTATATCATTAATAATTAATATAAGATTTATAAGATCTTATATAAATAAGAAAAATATAATTAATAATAATATAGATTATTATAAATAATTCCACATATCATTTAAATATTTTTCGTATATCACAATAGTGTACATATAACAATTTTTTACGGTACTACATCTTACGATTAGTTCCGTTTTAATCGCTCGATTGCTAAAAACAGTATGACGAATTTTATAATCGCCTTAGTTCCGTAGCGATATTTAATTGCACGGTAATGCGCTATGCAATTAAAAGGAAAAAGCGCTGCGTCACAAGTAACTCGGGTTTACGGTAATGGCAATAAACGGCGTATATATACGACAGCTACGTGTGTGGCGCGAGTTTCTTGTTTAAACATAGTACATGAAAACGCACGTCCGTCGGACCTTCGAAAGTTCCGAAAAAAGGAGAACGAGAACGCCGATACTCGATCTACGGACGACTGCATTCATGCCCGACGTAGGTACATTTAGCAAGTTGGGATGACGCGGCAGCGTGCAGGACTCATTGAAAGTTGAAGTGTTGTTTCTTGTTTTACGAAGCGGAAAACTACTTAGGTGCTTAAGAGATAATTTGTCAGACGGAAGACTGGGAGGAGCTGCTACCGCGATTCTAACGGGACGGTGAGAGGAAACGTGTGTTTCTGTGTGAGTCTCCTCGTATATATTTCTGTGTGTGCGCGCATGTGTGTGTGTATGTGTGTGTGTGTGTGTGTGTGTGTGTGTGTGTGTGTGTGTGTGTGTGTGTGTGTGTGTGTGTGTGTGTGTGCGCGCGCGCGCGCGCGCGCGCGCGCGTATGTATATGTGTATGCATTTCATCCGTTTATTCCTTAGCTCCACACTTCAATCATGCGGATCTCAGGAAATAGCAGATCGTTCTGACATCTCGGTAAGAGGTCCGAACGCGTGTTTGTAAATCCCTCTGATGCCACGTTTAAAGCCTAACTGTGCACACATACAAATATTTACGTTACACTTCAATGTTATCAAATAATCCCATTTCAAAATGTAAATCGTTGTTAAATTTAATTCAAAAATTTTACTCGCAGTGAGACACCTTAAACCCGTGAAGGGCAGTATAATTTAGAGTTCTCGCGATATACATATCCTTATATAATATTCATGTAAAATTATTAACCTTTTCAAAAAGAAATAATCTTATATAAAATTATACATATGTATATATATATATATATATTTTATATAAAATTATATAAAATCTCTATTATAAATACAACACTAACATCGCCGGGTTATTTCTTTCTGCTTGAAAGACAATTTCTTTAAACCTTCTTCAAATTTTGTTTTATGCCATCGCTAAGCATTCGTTTTGCATACAAATGATGGTGACAGAAGTTTGTCTCTCATCGGCACGTTCCGGCAAGATAACGGATTGCAAGTTCTACGAAAGAAAATTACAAGTTATACCCATCTACAACGGCTTACGGCTTCGTCTCAGTGTATTACTTCTGTTTTCTTGAAAATGGAAGCGGATATGTCCCGGATGGCACTCGCCAAGGTTTTCATGAATATTCTTTAGCCGACACTAATGCGCTTTATAAATATGTATTAAAGCCGCGGATATCCCCGACAAATTAAGCTTTCCAGCTGCTCCGTAACCCTTCCTGTTCCTTTCAGCCAAGGCGTTACCGTCGGAAAGACGCAATTGGAATAATAATCTGCCCCGACGACGATCCGCATTGCACCGATTCGTCGTAGGAGACGCTTAATATTCCATGGACGCAAGTATATTTTTCTATTACTCGACCGCGCACGACGTTATAATTAATCTGATCCGATTATAAGCTGCGTTAATGAGGGGATACCAGCGAATGTGACCAAAGTGCATGTATGTGTCATAATGAAAATATCGTGTGTTGCATTTTATATTAGCGCAAGCGAGCGGGCATTCATGAACGCGACATAGGCTTTCGCTCTTATTTGTGTTGCATAAACGTATCAGCGTAAAAAGTATAGAATGTAAATATCATGCTCAAATCATGCAAATGAGAAGTGAAATTAATCCCGATCTATGTAACACTCGGTGAATCGTAAATAATTCTGATTATGGCTTTAAACAACTGCGACCCGTTTGTTCATTAGATTGACTACTACAAACGATGCACATATTTGCACTATCAACAGTATCAACCACTATTTCTGTGGATAAATCGTGTGGCATTCATGAGTTTATTCTCTAGATGATCAATACTCATCCATTTCTAGATTAATTTTAATCACAGTTTAATTTACTTTTTATCCTTTTCTGATTCTTAGAATCAGAAAAAGATAAAGAGCAAATGTTAGATTATATAATGTAAGATTAAAGTTAATCTATATTGAGAAATATAGATGTATTTGCACCGAAAGTTATATAAAATTATATACAAAACCGTAAGATTTATTAGCATGAGTATATATATTCATAATTATTATCATTCATAATTATTATTATTATCTCATTATTTGTCTTATAAGACAAATAATTTCTTGTATGTAGATTACTGTTGTGATCTTGATACGCGATATTTAAATAATAGTAAATATTCAAAAATTGTTCGTTTCATTATTATAAAAATTTGATAAAGTTAAATTATTTCGTAATTAGATGTAATGGAAATATATGCTATTTTAATTGTAAAATTTATTCGATTAATTAACTTTATGTAGCTTAAGTAATTAAATTAATGTTTGCGGATGTTTCAAGGCTGGCAAATAATCGCCACAGTTTGCTTAAACCGAAAATTATAAGATTAATAAAAGAAAATATATTATTAAAGACTAAGATCTACTTTAACAGAATTTGATATTTATTTGTGTTGATCTTGTCAAAATATATAAAGTTTTATTTTAGTAATAACAATGTATGACTACATATGTGATTTCTTCAAGTAAATATTAGGTGGAAAAAAGTTCGTGGCGTTTTTCTCGTTACATCTAACGGGAAAAACGTTACGAACTTTTTCCCACACCTAATATTAAGTATCTATATAATCATGCTTTGATAAAAAAAACGAAAAGTATAAATTGCTTATAAGTAATAATACACTGAGATAAAAAATTAAAAAGGAGATTGCAACTCATCGTGATGAAATATTCTTCATACGATGTAATGGAGCGATAAAATATGTACTCGTAACCGCTCTTCAACGTACGGAAATGTACACTCTCTGGATACCTCTATCCTGGCTATAATAATAATCCCGCACTTTCGTATTTCCGTTCGATATTTGATCGTCGATCGTCGAATTCACATTTCTTTCATTTCTAACTTCCGCTTCATATGCAGCGTATAATAATGCCTTCGCGGAAAAAAATCTTGATTTTTCATATAAAATAATGGAAATCAGTCCCATCAGTAAAATCACGGTTTTTATGCACGTTTTTTTATCATAAAAATCTATATCTAATCAGATATAAAATATAAAGCAAAGAAACTTATGTGCGCCATGTCGTTATGTCACGCATAGATTTCTTAGAAATAGCCACGGATATTTATATTATTGATTAAAGAGATATACTTTAGATCTCAAATACATTATATGTGTACAGCATCGCATATTATTATATCTTTCTTATAATCAAATTCATATGATTTTCATAAAGAAGAACTTATACCGGATTAAAAATTCAATGCAAATGCAAGAATCAGCGAATACAAATCCTATATATATTTGTAGGATAATCCACTTCGGCGAATTCTGTCAACTACGTCAAACTCGCAATCCATTTTCTGTTGCATCGATTCGGATTTAGTTAGTTACCGGTATTCGGACAGTGACACGTGTATCGTCCTACTGTCTATCACTGCCAAAAGGCGACTTGACATGGTCCCAGCTATAGACTGTTTAGTAGTCAATAAATTATGAGATATCGATGTTCTGTACACATATACTACTCACAACGACTACAAGCTTTAAATCATATCTACATCCGTTAAAAAAAGTTTGAGAAAAATGAGTTATTTCATTTCTACTCCTATTATCAATAATATTTGAACGCGTGGTATATTTTGACAATGCATTACGAAATATAAATGAAAAATTAAAAATCAATTTGTTTTCCTATTCTTTTTAATTCTCCATTGCATGTTGGACTTCAAAATCACAGTCAATTTTTTTATTTATATAAATTTTAGCAATAAATTTAAATCTCTAGAAAATAAGTAAAATACAATTTGACTTCTATTATGATAAAAACTCATTGTTAAAATTTTTCTAAGTATGTAAGAATTTTTTCAGATTTATACATTCCAGAGCAATAAAAAATTTACACTGAAGTTCAAAGACCCAGGTTGTGGGTGAAGAGTAAAATTTTTACATTGCCAATATAAAGTTAATGATAATATTATTGTTTTTTTATCTCTCATATAATATCATAATTATTCAATCATTATATAATTTATTACAATCACATAAAAGTTCAAACATTTAAACAAAATATTTTAAACTATTCCATATATGTAACAAGAAAGCTCTCTGGTATAAGTCATTTATCACGATACTTCAAACAGTTATTATTGCCGATCAAGTAGGGATATGTCGTTAAAAAACCTTGTTTCACTTGTTAGACTAACAATAAGATATCGCTTATAAGATTCTGGCGTTAATGTAATGATCCTTTTCAGGCAGCGTTACGTCCGAAATTGCCAAAGCGATATAACCGCATATAGCGGAACTTCCGCACGGAAAAGTTCGCGTAAAGTTTCAGCTTTAAAACCAATTAAGCCAATATAAACTTCGGGGCTATGTGCGGTCTTCGCGAGCCGTAGTTGAGCTAGTTGAAGTAACCAAAAAGGATAACTGGCATGAACTCGATGCGATAACTTCTATATGTTCAAGTGGTATAATCAGGTAAAACGCAGTCCGCAATCTGAACAAATTAGCAAAATTCTCTCATATATTTCATAATTTTAATAAATTTAACTTTATGTTTTAATCTCGAGTTCAAAACACTGATCTGCGAAGATAATAAAATTACTTTGAAAAATTTTAATTATTAAAAAAATAATACTTTAGATTTTGACAAAATAGATAACACACTCGCAAGCAGAACAAAATTATGCTTATGAATTTATATAAATAAAAAATAAAAAATTTCATTATTTTAAAAATATCAATAAATTTATCCGCATTTTATGGAAAGATAGTATAATTTTAAAATATAACTTTTTTTAATTTTTCAAAGCGATTCTCTTATATTTGTATAGTATAACTTTTTAATGGAAAATTGACTTTATTATAGATAATTAATTGATACTCACATAATACTGATAAAGCTTAATAAGTAAACGCTATTCTTGCATAAGGATGAAATATGCAGCGATGCTTGTAATATGAAATGATGTATCGATGTTTATGGTGCTCGGATACCGCTTATATGAGACTCGTAAGATTTTGACGAAAGTACGCTATGCTCGATAATTGGCATCAAACGAATTACGAACTTCTCATGGATCGGATTTCCTATTAACGCGGTCTTCGCTGCGCTTTCCACAGGGTAGAATTAATTTACCGGTGGCATCAACATCGTATAAGTAATTTAATACGGTGTCCCATGAATAATTTATTAACGTATTATCAATAGCTAAATAATGTAATTGACAGACGATAATATATACATATATATACACACACGCACACATGTGTATGTATGTGTGTATAATATGTTTTCATTTACAATTCATAAATGGAGTATACTTGCGAAACCGTCCAGTAGTAATTTCTCCCCGAAATGTTAATAAAATTATACGACGAAACTTATCTTTATACAATAACGTCTTGATCTTATTATTTTTAAATTATAGGCAATAATTCATTTAATACAATAAAATATGTGCATGTGTAATCATGCATATCAGATTTAACAGTGAGTACTTTTCTGATTAGAAAAAAATTTATTTTTTTGTTTCAATTTTTGTATTATTAACTGTACAAAGTTTAATTTTTTGAAATTGCTTTAAAAATATTTTGAAAAAAAAAATAATAATAAAAAAAAGATGATTTTGATTACAATTATTTGTGACTTCAATAAGAATATACCATCACTTCACTTTAACCATTTTCCAAAAAAGTATTTGTATCGTAAATTCACCAAATTGATAATTTTCAATTTGCACTGTGGACGCTGATATGCGTTGGCGAAGCTAATCGAGAAATAGATTGATTCGCGAATAATGAGCGACTATAAATGCTTTCCATTAAACCGCTAAAACCTCGACGGTTAAAGCAATCGAATGTTTAAAACGAATTAATAAGCTGCATGGATGAACGCAATACCATAAGCGGCAAAATTCATTTTAATCAGTCGGAATCATTTAATTAAACTGCTTCTTCATTATTGTGGTATCGTATAATGCAAATACGCGGGTATCAATCAGTATTTACAAAAGTATTACGTATTTGATTTTTGAAACTTAGAAATATGTCCCGATAATAATGCGATTATAAATGCGCGTAAATATATGCCCAATTTAAATCAAATATATGTATTTCCAAATCATGAAAACCGTACACAAAAGCTCTTTTCATTCATTTCAATTAACGCCTGTTGCAAGCGAGTCAATTAGATTAAAATTAAAAACCGACATAATTACAGTTTTAAATTGTTTAGAGTTTGATGTGCAAAATTCACGGAAAATAATCCCTCGAGGCAAAGGTCGCGGATTCTGCAGAAAACAGTTTCATACATTCAGTATTAAATCCTATAAAGATCAAACGCATGCCAGATAACACAGAATTTTCATTATATCAAGCGCGTCGTTCTTTAGTATTAACAATATCGTTCGAGCACCGGCGAGAGAAGATTACTCTGATAATGCGTTTCCTCTATGAGTTTGAGCTAAGTAACGTAATACGAAGTCTCTTGAGCCTAGATCTTTCCCGTATCTTGTCATTGTCAATTAGTCGAAAGCTGCAAGTTTGAAGTTTCAAATCCCCGAATTGTACACAAGACAAAGTGTCTAGAGGAAAATTATTTATTGATACCAAATATATATTTCAAAAAGCAACAACAAGCAGTAATAATGTATTTTCTGCGCGAATAAACGAATATACAATTTTATATCATTATTAAAAATCGCGATATTAATGCATTTAAGTGTAAAAAAACAACTATATCTTAAGATGTAATAATTAACTTGCACAAGTCTGATATCATGCGAAATATAATGTATATATAATGTTAGAGGTGTGCAAGAGATAAGAAATGCAAACATGGTCAACTACAACTGCATGTTAATCATAGCATGCTCAGTGGTCTTTTAATTATTTATCGATTAAAATAACAATATACGTATGCTTCATATATTTAAAAGTAGCTACACAGTTTATGTGTGAACAAACTTGAACTGTAAATTATTCACGAGAACATATTTTTACGTGATGGATAAGTTTATAAGGTAAAAAGTATTATTAAATCATAGTATAAACATATATTCAGAAAAAAATTTCTTCAAGTCAAAGAAATGTTTCTTTGCTATATGATTAAAGAAAAAATTGCTTTTTTAAATATCATTTTTTGAAATCAAATAAATTTTTTTTTCCTTTCCTCTCTGGATGTACACAACAAGAATAATACATATTAAAAAATTTTTAATATTCAATCATTCTGATAACGATAAGTGTTAAAGATATAAAAATTAGCTTTATAACGAATAAATTAACCGTAACACCGACAATCATATCTTTAATGTTTAAATCATTTAACCTTTATCTATAAAAAAATACACCACGCGAAACACTATGTTCAGAGAAAAAAACATAATCGTACACTGTTAAAAATCTAACCACAAGTTTCCTTTACATGTAAATGAAGCTTGTAATTAGGAACGAAATTAAAAATAATGAATGATTTAACTGAAAATTAAGTTAAATCATTCGTTAAAAGGTTTATAAAAAATTTCATAAATTTTTATTAAAAATACATTAAATTTCATGTACGTACAAATATACTTTTTAGTTA
>Ga0157364_1001790_pt1 | contig 18961 bp, 12 predicted proteins | sample AttsexASBM2_FD_111476 | JGI IMG/M metagenome (GOLD analysis project Ga0157364, IMG submission 111476) | Fungus gardens microbial communities from leaf cutter ant in Ribeirão Preto, State of São Paulo, Brazil - Atta sexdens ASBM2 | ecosystem: Host-associated > Fungi > Mycelium > Unclassified ...
AATCGTAAGAAACTGAAACGTCAAGCTAGCGCGATATTTATACGTATCGATGATGTCAACGATAAAGAAGTCAACAAGATTTTTTCATTTACGTTTTATAATGACAGAAGATTTTATAGAAGAATAAAAGTAAACATTTGTAACATTTATTTTCTCTTGTTTTAATAATAAAAACGAAAAGTAAAATAATCCTTAAACATCTTTCGATATGGCATATCTTTTTCAATGCTTCTTTCACTGTTTGTAACTTTTTTATTATGTACTAAAGATACTTGATACCGTTACTTGATTACGTTTCTTCCCCAAGTAGATGTCGTTATTATAACGACGAATTAGGGTCCTTTTTCATCATTAAATTAACTAATGATGTAAAAAAAACGTAATATTTATGACGATTTATCATAAATATATCATCATTTAATCATCATTCTTAAATTGTATTTAATAAATGAATAATAAATAAAAAATTATTAATAATTATTAATAATTTATCTTAGTTAAACATTAATTGTAAGTAAACAAATATATGTACACCGTTATTTACGCCGTTTTTGGTTTATTTTATGTCAATTTACTCAAAATCTTGACATGCTATGCAAAGTCTGTCAACAGCATCGAGTTAAACGCGAAAAAATCTTTGGAATATGTACTGTAATACTTTGGAGAGAATTTTGATGTTAAATAGTATTATTTATAAAAAAAATTTGTATTTTAATTTACATTACTGTCTAATGTATTTTAATTTACGTACTGTCTAAGATTATGTATTTCTTATCATAATTATATCATAATTTTAAAGTTATAAATATATTACGTCATTGATTTGTGATTTAAGATTTCATTTTTTTATTTCCTTTTTTTATGTAATTTTGCTAATAAATACTTATAAGAAATGTTATCAACACTTTGCTACTTGAGTAATATCCAATGTTTCAATTGAAAAAAAATGTTTTACGTTATATTCAATTTTATGAAAGTTATATGCAATCGAAGTAGATTGAGTATACTATATACACTAATGTGTTGTCCTCAAAGTCAAACATTTAAAAATTAAGAAGAAATAGGTACAATGTTTTTACAAAAATGCAAGCCACATTTCCTATATTTATTAGAGAAAAAGTGTCATGCTGATAATTTATTGCTGATAATATAAGTCCTTTGCAGCGATCTTTCTCATTAGTATTAGCAGAGATTTATATTCTACAATTATTTTTAAATAGAGTTTAGGCTGTAGTTTTTCAATTTTAGTATAAAAAATACGGAACTCTTTTTTATTTTTATGAGGAACTGTAGAACTATAAAAAAAATGCTACTGGACCTGTCATATATTATTTTTTTATAATTTTATATTAATAGAATATCATGCTAACTTTACGGATATTCAAAAGTGGATGAAGCTATAACATCATATTCTATTAATATAAGAAAAAAAACAATGGCAATTAATAGCATTCTCTTTTCATAATTCTACTGTTCTTTATGAAAATAAAAAAGTGTTGTATAATTTTTATACTAAAAAACAAAATTGAAAATATGGCATATTAAATTCGAATCTATCATAATACTTCTTCTTTAAAGTACTTACAAAAACGGTTGAGTTTTCTACTTATATTCACTAGAGCTTTTTTACTCAATATAGTGTGTACTATCATTTAAATGTTGAATGGTTTTTTCTAACACCCTGAATATACACTGCATTTCGCGTTGCAGAGAAGGAGCAAAGAAAAAATTTATTTATCAGCGAAAAGTATTCTGCGATCGTAAACTCTCGCACGTCAAACAAAAGTATAGATATTTTTATACAATCAATTCTCTCTCCTCATAACTCAACTACCTTCACCAGCATTCTCTCATCGATAAGATACATAGATCGCGCATATATAATCACGCGGGCTCGCGTGATTACTCACATAATCACAACGCGCTGTTTTTCTCGTAATGAAATCATCCAGTAGAAGAAAATGATAGTATTCTCGTCTCTTGTGGTGCCAAAGCTGTATACGCACCGGTCAACCTACGATCCATGTATAATACTCTGTCAAGACAGAGAGATCTGATCGTCCTGAAGTTCAATCTCCCGAACTTAATGATCCGGTGCGTGGTCGAGCGATCCGGAGATGACGGCGAGTGATATATCCATAATTAGGTGTCTCGAGCTTTAATCTCCCATTGGTTTTAATGAAAATCTCCACCCCCCTCCCGTTTTGACATACCCTAATTTCACATTTCGTTGGGACGCCGGCATGGTCCAGCCATCTTTTTTTTCTTTTCTTATATCTTTTTCTCCTTTTTTACTCTTTAAAATATTGAAGTACCGTGGGCGAACTAATAGATGGCCCGGGGATACAGGATGAGCTTGAAGAATAGAGAAGGAGTAAGGAAATAAAAGAGAAGTCGGTTGCGCGAGGGTGCGGATAGCGCGAGAATATCCGGAGAAAGGAAAGAGAAGGCGAGGTAGGCCCGCAGGGTGTGAGAAGGAGAGAAGAATGGATGGGTACGAGGGAGACGGACGGCGCCGAAAAAAGGAGTTTGCCAACAGCGCTGGGGGATGCCCCGAAAACACGCTGAACGTGTGGCGCCATTTCGGCTCCTTTTTTTTCTCTATCTTCTCCGTCGTCGCTGATCCCTCCGCGATTCCTCGTGCTTTTGTTTCTTCGCCCATACTAATTCTTCGCGGGCTGCACGGCGTGCCCGGAACGCGTGTAGGGAACGAACTGGAGTCCGTGGAAAGGGACCGGAGGATGGGGACGAACCAGGCGGAAGAGGACTTACACGAGCTTTGCCCCATTCGTGATAAAGTAGCTCGTATTTAAAATAAGTCAATTTTTCGTTTGCTTTATTTCTTTTTCACAAAAAAATCTTTCCTACGGAAATATTTGAAGAAAGTAGTTTGATCCAATTGTTGACGTTGAAACAATTTTCTTTTCTAAATCGAATTCTGTATGTGTTTTCGAAAGATATGTTTGCTCTAAAGTTCACTGTGTAAACTTTGTAAACTGTGTAAACTTGTTCTTATTTCGCATGGAGCTCTAAGTTTACGTTGAATTGTGGAAAGAGAAAATGAAGGTGGAAGTGATAAGGCACGAGGTGGCCCCGCGTACGCACAGCACACGCGACTCGTGTGCGCGATACTGTAGAGGCCCCCTCGGCATGGTGGCCCCCGTGAACGCGGACCACATACCTGCAAGCGAATGCTCTTAAAAGGGAGGGTAGAGCCAAAGAACAGGTCGTTAAAATGTAATGACATTGTTGTTTTTAATGTTCGCCTCTTTAAAACGGTCCCTTTCGTCTTCCTCGAGCCTGCCAGCTACTTCTGGCGCTACTAGCCGTCCCCCCCCCCCGCCCCTCTCGACCCGATTGCCCGACCAAAACCCCTTTAGCACTCTTCCTCCTTTCCTTGTTTACGTGAAAGACAAAGAGGAACTAATTGCGAATTAGTCCTTTTTCTATTGTTGCTCAAAAGTATCCTGTTATACGCTTCATCAATTTTTCTGCGAAGGTATTTTTTTTTAAATTTCTCACGTTCAAAAGAATATAGAACGTAAAATAATTCACAAGTAATCCTTCGACGAAGCTTTATCTTAAAAATAAAAATATCTGAGTTTTGCAATATTACACATTATATTAATAACATAATGCCAATTATGATAAAGACAATCTATAATTAAGATAATTATGATAACATTTTTAAAGAGAGAAGATAGAGTATTTACTGAAATCTTGTAAAAAATTAAGAATTCTTGAATTGAACAGATTAAAGAATCTTTTAATACGACTTTAAAATAAAGAAATGAAATTGAAATGTAAACGTAAATGAAGTATATATTAAAAATTAGTAAAAATTAGAGATTTTACACATAAATACAATATTAACTGTATGTATCATTTTCTAAAATTGAAACTGCGAAATCTCTATAGAATAGTATAGAAAAGGCGAATGTAATATCGGTAAGTTACTCTATTCTGCTGAATATTAATTTCTACTGTCACTCTAATTTCTTTATAAAAACTCGCAAATATGTAAATATATACAGATATGTGCCATATTTATTGTTATGCTTATTTATCCATATTTATTGTTATTATTATTATGAACTAATCAATTATCATTTTGCATTATAAAGAAAAAAATGATCAAAGGAATAATGTTTTCAGAAAAAGACAAAGTTTAAATTTAAAGGTAAAATTCCAGAAATTTCTCCGAATTCTGATAAAATTCTATAAAAATCCCAGGTTTTCGAGAATATAAAATGTATTCTCTGAAAATTCCAGATTTTTCCAAGTTTTTTCAAGTAATAAATCCTGAAGTAAAACAAAAAGAAAATATGAAAAAGAGAAACAGATAAGGAGGATATTAAGACAATATATCTAAAAGTTAAATAATCTCATTAAGGTATCCTAAGAATCAAGCAATAAAAACTATATTGTTAGTATTTAAATGTATAACTAGCTAAGCATATTTGTTATTTAAAGATAAAATTTTAAATCAAATAATCATTGTATCTGATTCTTCGTCACTCGTTAATTGCTCAAAAATTATTTCTCATACTTAAACACATATAATTGGAGGAGATTATCTTATAATCTTCTAATCATATGTATTTAAGTAACAAAACGGGCTTTATTGTTTCACTCCCGGAATGTTTTGATATCTTATTTAACTTTTTATCATTAAATATAATAGATTTGTTACCTTTAATAACAATTTTTCTCACGTTCAAAATATTTTCCCAAGATAATTGATACACTTAACTCCGCTTTTATTATTAATCAAGAAACAACTAAAACTTAACATTCTCCATAAAAATTTTACATTTTCTCTTAAAAGATTTAATCATAGTTCCAGCAAAGATTTTTATTTGATATTAAAAATGAAGATATTCAAGAGAGAATATATTTTCAAGTATTTTATTTGTGAGAGACATTACAACGCTCGATAATCTTCGATGCCGATTCGGAATCCCGAAATGTTAATATTCTCACCTTGTCAAACCTATAAGACCGACCAATTAAGTCGGACGGTAGCTGTGAGCTGTGGACCAATCGTGGACAGTCTCCGTTAGAAAGGAACCGATTATGGGTTCGCTACCGCGCAACAGTTTAGCTTGGAACTTAACTGTTGCGTCTAAGAAGAGCTATCATTAAGTCCGGAATAGGGGTCCGGGCATTAGGATTAGTGGCCGAAACGTTTTGGATAGGCTTCTGTATCGCTCGAGTTCATCCCCGGACCTCTCGCCCACGAAGGAGGAGGACCGCGATCATCGTAATTCGATCAGCTGGTGTTGGGTTCCTCGTTCGTCGAAGCGGAGGTACCAGAGAAATTGTATTTGCATTCTCGCAATACACATCAGCGAATACACGAAGAAGAAATCGTAAACTTACGGAGGATTTTAAGCCAGACTGTACTAATTTAGGGGAAATGATCTCTAGATACAAGGACCGACGGTATCTAAAAATCATTTCTCCTAAATTAGTATTGTCTAAAACTTGTAATTGGGAGAATAATTGGCTTGACGAATATCGATATTCATATGATTGCATTCCTTCTTTTTAATGAAGATAAAAAAAGGAAAGCAATATACACGAACCAATATACCGTCACACTTCAAATCAAGCCCAGAATTACAAATCTTGTGCTACATTAGGGGGTTGTGCTCTCTTATTCTCTACCCTTGTTTTTTATAGAATGAGATGCAATAGCTTTGATAAACCTCAATTGCAGACAATATTGCTCGAGATTGTTAATAGAATCGAACGATGGGAATCTCTGAAGTTTTCACTATCTTTCATCAATATACGCAGAATTCCGGAGCGATGAGAATGCGTCTATCGTCGCGTATGCACATATAGGCGTCGACGCGAGAGCATTCGCGTATATATGCATACGCACGCGGAATATACATGCATTCATGCACATATACATATGCACATGTACATACACATATGTGTACAGATACGCGAGAACGAATGCGCTTCAAATTTCGCAAGAGACAGACAAGCTCTCGCTGAATACAGACTCGCTTTCTGAGAGTTAGCAATTTCCGGAGCAGCTGAAGTCCAAGTCGTAGCAGCCGATGAGGAGTCTATCTCAAAATACGTAATGCGAGTTAAGACCCGTTTGCGAAGGCTCGCTTCGCGATTTGGTCTCAGGTGTGTCAAAGAACCTATAACCAACCCAGGAAACCTTGGCTTTCCCTTAGAGGGACTGTCACTCACCTCGGCGTACACGTCACCTTCGTTGTCGCTGTTTCGCCCGCGAACTGCGCACCAACACGTCGCCGGTTTCCTCGCGTGAGCACGCAGAGCAACAGGTATTCTAGTCGCCGCTCGGGCGACTAAGAATCTTGCGTCTCTCGCGAGCTGAGGGAGAGAGAAGGAGAGAAATCGCAACCTCCGGACTCTCTGTCTGGTGAGTGCGCGGAACCGTTCGAAGGGAATGCGTACGAGACTTTTTCGAGTACTTGATGGTTTTCGATACTATAAAACTGAGAGAGCCGAACCGAGCTAAGCTGAACACGAAACTGTGCTGCCGATCTCTCGTGTTCCGTTCTCCTCCTCCTCCCGCCTTGCCCGCCGCCTCCTTCTCTTCTTCTTCCTCCACCTCCACCACTGGGTTCTCTCCTTCAGCTCCTCCTTCTACTCGCGGTACGCGTTCGGTTCCCGTTCCGCGCCGCGTTCCCGTTCCGTTCTCCCTCTTCGTCGATCTCGCGCCTCGGCATCGACGTTCTCCGCAGGTGCAACAAAGCGCAGAGAAAGGACGACGGGGCCAACGATGCGAGGAGGGGAAGAGAGATCAACCGTGAGCAAGGGAAAGAGATCTCCCCAGCTACCACCTCTCTACAAAACGCGTCGCGCGTACTGTAAAAAGCATATCGCCCGAGGCGTTACATCGCGAACCAGTAAAACTTGTCGTACGCCGACATCGCGCGCTCATCGATCGTAGCCGAGAGAGACCGAGCTGCGAACGCGATTGCCGGTCTCAGGGAGATGCGCGGCGCGAAGGTGACGAAGAGGAGGATTCAGGGATGGCGAGCCGGACACCGCGACGCGCGCCTCCGCTGACGTTAACGAGATCACTAGGGTTGCCGCTGATCCGCAAGAATTCGGAACCGGTCAACTGGAAGCTGCCTCCCTCTCCTTCCCTCAGTCTCTCTCATCATCTTAGTCCCCGGTTCCCCCGATCTAGGAGTCTATGGCTCCTCGAAGCTTATTAAATATTTGCACTATACTTGTTAAATTTGCAAATGTTACATCTTGCCAAATGCGTCTAAGGAGCCTAAATGTGTCCACTTTAATCTAAATCGAATTAGAAATTAACCCTTAATTCACACGATTAGATTATTCGTGTTCCATATATTTCTTTTTTTTTAAATATTAGAAACAATTGGCTAAATAATAATCTCTATCTTTTATTTTTTTAAATGCATTTGAACTTTACAAATACATTCTAAAAATGTTAACCCTAATTAGTATTCACAAATCCAGTGGATCAAGACATTTTCTGTAACTACAAAAATTGTGAAAAATTATTTATAATAAATGTTTTCCACAAACTTATATAATTAATTCTTCAGATACCGACCTAAAAAAAAGGAATCGTTCAGTTAACTTTAATCAAAATATTAATTTAAAGTATACCGGATCTGCGAATCAATTAAGGAAATTTTAAAGCGAATATGTTTGACCAATTAAGATTCAAGTATACATAAAAATTACTTAATAATTTTTGTATACTTGTAAAAACAATGAAAATTAATCCGGGACGCGAACAATCTATCGTGCATAAAAAAAGATTGAAAAATCATCGTGTGTACTAAGAGTTATTGACTAAATTAGCAAAAAAAAAGATTTGTACTGGAGATAGTGCAATTTCTCTAAAACTTTGTGTTATTTCGCTACTTAGAATTATATTTGATTCGCTTTATCGCTGATCCCAGAACTGTTCTCACATATTGTAGCAGATCCTTGCATTTCTGTTCTGTATTTGTATCTTCAGAACTACCCCAAATAATCAAACCGTCAGCGCCAAGGTTGACAATCGTGTTAAATGTGTTCTCCGTGTCTTTCTGTGCAGATAAATTCTCGATAAATCTTCTTGACACCAATATCTAATGTAAACATTTCAAAGAACTCAAAAGGACTTACCTCACTTAAGAAATTATTTCTATTATCCTGATACTTGAACCAGTAATAGGGAAGAACTTGTTGTTTGCGCGGAATTTTGCCTGCCATACGTAACGCCTCGGATACTCTACCCTTCACGAAGCCCACCCGATCTTCTCCTTTGATCTCCTGTCTCAAGTACACGGAAGACAAGTACACGTCCTCGAGCGTGAAGAGCCAAGATATTCTATGGAAATTGTTGCTCGTGATTACCTCCGACATTGATGCTCGGCTGCTTCTTTATCGTTTCGCGTGATTAGATAACGCGCCGGTAACGAAATTGCTTTTTAACACTCTGATGTCCTCGACATTGACCTATTTCGGTATAAACACCGTAATCTTAATACGTTGATCCTCAATCGTCTTGTGTCCGGGTGATGTCATTATCGTAAATTAGCCGCGAATTAAATACTATACGTACAGTCAGTTCCATAAAAGCCTTACATATACTATATTTTCAAGAAGTTTATGCATGAGAATTTAAAAAAAGAATTTTTTTGTTAAGTACAATGATCTATTTCATTAACATTCAATACTCTATTTCATTATTGCCTAATATATCATCCAATTGTTATTGTTCTTCGTTGTACTTGATTAAAATGACAACGTCTGGTCATATTTTCAACTAGTTTTTTAATGTAACTGATAGAAAACGATCTTATATATATTTGCAGATTTGATAGTAACTGCTTCGCATATTATTACAGCGTCTTTCGTATAAATCCTAACAACGCTTATGTAAGAGAGATTCTTAAGATAATTTTAAGACGAAAATGATAATATTCAAAATTATTATATTAAGGTTATAATAATTGTTAAATAATAAGCATTTAAAGTTAACTACTGCCTAGTTTATTCAGGTATGATATGCTTGGTCCACAATCTTTCTTTAAGACGCCTTAAATCATAAGTCGAAAGTGATTAAGTGACAATAATTTCTGTCCTTAAACTGTTTTTGCGCAGTCTTTAGGCTTTAACCATTAGACTTAAACGAATTGAGCAAAGCCCAATTCTTACGGCCTAAAATTATAAATTCTGTGGCAGATATATCATCACTTACAACTTACAGCTTATATATAGCCTCTTAAAGCAAGGACTTAACTATATATATTATGTACATAACATAACACAAAATAATATATTAAACTAAAATCTCGAAAGTTAATTGTGGTCTCTTGATATAATAATGATGTAAAGATAATATTGTTGTAAAATATGAAAAGATAAAATTATTATAATATTTCTAATTATACTATTATTATATTATATAATTATTATGACCTCAACACTTTGGTATTAGAATTTTTATCTCTAAATGACTTCAAAAATCTCGCTCTAAACGTTCTTACGGAACACCCTATATATATATATATATATATATATATATATTCATACAGCGCATACTTTCAAAGAAAAGTCCTGAAGATCTTCAGAGGATATTCTCAAAACGTCTTTCAGATAAAGTGTACCGTGTGATAATGTTTTCTTTAAAGCTTTTTCTTCATAAAGCTCAATTTTTTTTATTTAATTTCCTTCAGGTGATTGTACTGGCTAGTCTAAGATTGTGTGTCATTTTCGAGTTTCCAGGCGGTTCAAAAGTTGTCAAGATATATAAATAATGGGATTTGAATGGCATATATTAAGCAATAATAAAATAGGTCATTAAATGTATTTTAAAATAGTATATACTTTTTTAAAATTCTAATAAATTAAATTTTCTTGCAGATAGGGTATATGTTGTTGTGGGGCAGACTGTAAATTCTTTCACCTGACGCAGCGGTGAAGCGATAACACGTCCCCGATGTCAAGCTGCGAGGATCGCGAGATTATCTCGAGATTAGTACATTCCGTGTAAAATTTAATATAATGACGCGCTTACATATATGCTACTAAATTATACGCACGCTATCGGATGTTGAATTATTGATTTTCGTCAGTACATATATGTACTCACTCGTTGTTCTCTGCCATAGTCTGACGATTGCAATGTGCAGTAGGTTGGCCAGGAGTCTGATTAAAGCAATGTGGATAACCGTAATAACCCCATTTAGCTTTAGGTCGAAGCTTCTTTGCCATATTCAATGTCTCCTCCATAAATATTCTGGCATATTTTTCGAAGCGACGCTTCGCTTCCTTTTTAACGGCGCTTTCGTTCCAAAAGGGATGTCTTTTATGTTCTAGCTTTATAGACAGAGTTTTGTAGGGCTCGAGAGAGGCCCAATTTTGTCGGAAGATAGGTCGCCAGCTTTCAAAGTCTATCACACCAATACCGCTAAACGACACGTTTGGGATTTGTTTAATCAAGTGCTTTTCGAACATCTCGAGATGTTTTTTCAGATCACCTTCTTGAGGAACACCGCCGTTTCTTACGTTTGTTACGGTCCCTAAAAATACAAGAATTAATTACATCGATAATCGAAACAACGTAAAAATTTTAAAAATGTTCAAAAAGCCAAAATAGCAAAATTAATATTAATAAAAGAAATATTTTCATATCTGGCAGATACCAAGGAAGGACGACAAATTACTTGAAAACTGATAAAACTAAAATACTCAATTGTATCTAACAGATATGCAAGAAAGTCGATAAATTAAACAAAATATTTTAAATAAATTTGCTTAAACTTATAAATAGAAAAAAAATATCTAAAAAATATCTAAAAAAATTATTAAAAAATGCTTTTTTATAGACATCCAGCAAACATTAACTAACAGTAAAATAATTGTTAAATGTAAAATAGTTTTCTCACTCAATAATATATATAACTGCAATATAACGTATAATAATTATATAATACGTAATAATTACATTATTGCGTGGAAAATTATAATTGCGGCAGTTATATCGCCACGACTCGCCGGAAAATCGAATATGCATATGCACGCAGCACATATTTGTTCAGCTTGTACACATATGAGTGCACACACAGAGAACACAGTGTACACAGTGTACTTTTTGGTGGTAACACAGACAATAGGCATAGATTTTTTAAATTGATTAGTTTCTTTTGTCTATTGACTATTTACATTCGGGCATTTAAATGGAGTAAAATAAAAGTTTCGTTATTTTGTAATACATCGATAATCACATTAATTCAACTTTTGAACAGTTACAATAATAAATTGCTCTCCAAGAAATTAATCAATTATTTAAAATTGTAAGGACATATAGACAGAAATAATAGCGATTAACAACAAGGATTAGCAACACGGAATAATATTTTGTGTGGAAAGACGAGCTCCAAAATAATTGGAATAAATCGCTGAGTTATAATAGTTATACCGAAATTTTTTTATTATTAGGAACCGCTCCCAACATACATCGCCAAATAATTAACAATTATATTTGCTGGATATTTTTGAATAATTTTATTTAATGATAAAATGCAGTTTTAACTCACCAGTTTTATCGGTCAATAACGCCGGAAACATTCCGGGATCATAAAGGATTGCAATTTCTTCTCCGCGAAACTCATCCATTGTATTTTGATGAATTCCAAAATCCTTGAGATCATCGAATATCACGTTGTACTGATTACACATAAAGGTAGGCACGTTCCAATAAACGTCAAACTCCCGCGAATTGTTTGACTGGAGAGTCGTTGTGCCCCAGCTGAACAGAAACACGAGGTGATTCGTAAGCGTGGACAATGACACCCATTAGATAAGATATTTTCGGTCTACCGGATCCTTTCGGACGCCTTGTATTTATAATAGAATCTCTAAATTGGATTAGCAACTCCCCTCGTACTAATAACTATGTAACAATGTATTTAATCTAAGAAGACATGACAGAACATTTAAAAATATATTTGTAATACAAGTCAATTTAAAAAAATACAACTGTATTTTGGTTTTACCTATTTTCAAGCAATTTGTTATCCTTCTTTGATATCTGCCAGATATTTTTTTACAAATTTTTAAGTATCTCACGATTCTATCTGATAGATACGCAAGAAAGTCGACAAATTATTTAAAAATTAAAAAATAAATTGTTTTTAAACAAATTTCCAAAGGGTTAAAAAATATAATAATGTTTTGAGCGAGATACCCGAGAAAAGTGGCGGCTGCGACAGACGCGAAGGCAAGGATCAAAGAATATCGAAGTAGCATCGTGATAGCCCGATCCAAGTTTGGAGCAGAATACAAACTTCGACAAAACCTCTCGTTGATTAATTACAAACTACGTTCAAACGTCTCGGAAGTTTTGCGATATCGAGGCGCCACTAATAATTGGTGAGATGGTGCCAAACAATTGGGACTTTTGCGAGAAGAGGGTTTCTTTCACAGTGATCAGACGTTTACGTTGTTAGTACACTAAGCATGCGACTGAATTCCGCTCGATTTCAGACCAGTATTTATTTCACATCGTGCTTCTCGTGTCTTCCCCACCTACTCCTGTTCGTCCACGCCTCGTAGTGTTATCTGGCTCCGGGTATTGTTCGATGATTCGACGTTTCCGCTTTTTGCACGTTTCCCTCTTTTCGTTTTTTCTCTTTTCTTGCTTATTATTATGCTGCAGTACAAAGGGCACGTGTGCGTCCGCGAGTAACTATATTGCGCTCGATGAGCATCTATCGACATTACCATTAACACGACCTGAGATCGATACAAGCGTGTCTGGTCAGAAACTTTCTGGATGATGTAACACGATGCATTCTCTCGTGAAAGAAACATTATCTTTCTCTTTATTTCCATGATGAAAAACTTTCCGTCACTTTAAAGTGATCAGAGTTAACAAGTAGTTAATAAGATCATGATCAGATGACCACCTCATACAAGAGGAATTTCTTCGAGGTTTTTGCAGTCGCAAGAAATATTTTATTTTAAGAGAATTGGTAATAAAAAAAGTTTAATTTCAATAAATGTGCGCTAAGAGATATGTTTTTGCAATTATTTACTATCATGATATATAAATATTGTATTTGACATACTACATCGTATTTTTGTTATTATCAGAAACAATTCATATACTGCAGAAATTTTAATGAAAAACTAATGACTTTGATAAAACATACTTCTTTTTTATATCGTAAAAATTTTTGTTTATATTTGCATTATTAAAAAATCATAAATAAAAATATAACACACATAAAAATTGCAAGATTCGATTAATAAATTATTCAATTCATAAATATTTATATATATAAAACGTTACACTACATTCAAACGTTATAATATTATTTAACATATAAATATTACTTTTTTACGATAAAAAAAATTAATGAAAATATGACAATTTTGTTAGACCATATTATTGGCTTTCTTGTAAGAAAACCACGTCACGTTCGCAAGTATTACAACAAGCCCCTATTTATTGTATCCCTGACTCAGTTTTTCTGATCGTCGTTTAGCCCCATTGCATTAACTAAGGGCCGACGTACGTTCACATCAGTTTCACTAGAAATTTGAATATATTTAGATGTAAATTTCGCGCTGCTAGAAAAAAGCGGTTTTAAACAAGTAGTAGTTATGCTCGGCCTATATCTGTCTTGTCAACGATATCATCCGATCGACTGTTGTATGTAATATTCGTTCAAGGTAGAACGTCATCCGCGTCCTCCTGTCTGTTCAACGTCATTGATCGATCGTTTGTGCACACGACGGGTCTGTAAACTTATCGAAGGACCGTCGTTACTCGGACGACGCCTCTCTATCTAAAAGCGGAATGTAAATTTTAACCGGTTAATCGCTACGGGTACATCGCCAGGTTTTCTCTGTTATCTTCAAAAAGACCTTGCTCGTCGGCCATGCATGCGATGGTTTACTCACGATGTTCACGATAATGATAAAAAAGATATATTGTTGCGCGATCTTTGTGCCTTGAGGAACATATGGAAGAATTCAATTTTTTATCAAGTATTTTCTATTATACATAAAAATAGAAAATTTATAGATAGGTATTTATATGACGTAATTATTCCGCGCGAATTCATGTAAACATCACTGTGAAATAAAACATGGTGCTTTCGGAATTGCATCGTAATTTTCTGAAAAAGAATTCATGTGTATATAAACACAAATAAGAGAGACGAAAAAACATTTTCAGCAAGATCTTAATGCTTAGTAATATTAATATGTAAATATACAAATATAATTATTGTTCTATAATCTATAGACTGCGTCGATTCGATTTGTTGAACTTGAAACACAATCATAAATTGAAATATGTATTGTAATAAGCTTTTTAATTTGTTTTCTTACTGTGAAATAAAAAAAACTTTTCTATCTCTAATAGCGTTTTTCATCATAATTGGTTTGAATCGGAAATCGATTAATCTAGAAGTGCTACTAAATTCGTCCAATCAGAAACCTAAAGTAGAACATGTGACATCATTAATTGACCTCGAATTGATTCAAACCCACTGGAGTAAAAAAACGATATAATTGTAGATACATAAATTTTTTTTTTATTGAAGCTATTAATTTCTCAAAATGGGGTTAAAAGAAAAAAATAAAAGAATATACTTAACATTCCAATCAAAGATTTTTCCTTTTGATATTACACAAGACTGATTTCTTTACACGTGTTTCGTATATCTAATCAAAGCTAGAAACGAATCTTGGATATAATCGAGTTTTACAGCCGTTGTATAGATTGTAATGATTACATGAGAAACGTTATTCAGAATATAGTTTACTTATGTGAATATGGACAGGTATGAAGTTAATGAGGGCAAAATACAAATTAGAAATAGTAAGAAAAAATAAAAATCAATTATTTTCAATAAATGTCATTTTATTTTTAACTTGTCTGTCACTCATACTTCGGCATACGTTGTCTAATTAGCCGAGGTGTAAAGGAAAAAAACGGATAAAGAGTTATCTGGCGTCTAAAGGCTTACATGATTGAAAATCGAAAATTCTCGGATGATGCGGGATGGCTTCCCGCATAATTGCTATTAATTGCATAATGCTTATCTACATTTGCTCGAGTTACGCAGATACGTATATACACGTGCGCTGTACAATGCTGCACAATTTTCATTATAGTCCCGATCGTATATAATTCAATCTAGAGTCTTCAAAGGCGCCAATGACGAAATCAAGAGCGATTTTCGAGGAATTGAGTTATTCATTCGAGTGACGATTCTACAAGAAATCTCAAATTCCCTTTGACCACCGCAATTACGTTTATATACTCCTATTGGTAAGAAAGATTAAAGTTGTCCTTATCCCTGTTTAACAACGCTGTCTTTATTGCGTTGCTATATATCCTCTGTTCGTTCATACTTAATCGCTATTTTTTAATCTCTTGTACGAGATCACACATGCAAAAGATGTCCTCTCTCTTTCTCTAAATAGCGATTTTTTTTTTAATTAAAGTCTACTGGAGCACAAGACCGATCTTGCCAGGTGTCATGCTGGGGCAACGCCAATTGTATAGATAGTATTGAAGATTGCCATCGCCAATCCCGAATTTGAGGGGTTCTAAGAACTCCTTGTTGTCCATGAGATCTAATGCGTTAAACACGTCAAAACCCAACTGGAAACGAAGAACTTGTGTTACATTTGATTCTTGTTTAAAAAGTGTGATAAATGTAAGAAATAAACTTACGTCACGCGCTGATATTAAGGCATCCATCATTAGTTCGAGCCATGGTGTTGTGGTAGACACATTGTAGAAACTATACGCAGCCTTAAGGGTTTTGTGCGTTTGATGATGCATAATGGAACTCGGTAATGTATAATAGCTCACCATATCGGTGATTTTCCCTTCCTTCTCCACGACGAAGCTGTTAATAATACCAGCTTGCGGCAGAAACCAATGTTCAAACTCTTCGACTGAGAATACTGGAGCGAGATCGAATTTTTCCAGATACTGTAATACAAATATAAATATTAAAGATGAAGAATTACAAGTGGAAATTAAACCGACAAGAACAAATCCTATTTTCGGTCAAAACAAATTTTGGTTTAACAATACTCAAATATGAAAATACGTTTCAAATCCAATTAATCGAATCAGTGTGCAGGAAGAATATTTAAAAAATTTGCATATAAGTTCTATTAAATCAAGATTCCAAAAACAGAAATCTTTCTCCTTTTGATATTAGAAATGGAGATTACGATCAAATGTGCCGAAAAATTCAGGCTTTATACTTACTTCCGTCAATATCTTATGCGCTTGTGGTATATCTGTGTAAACCAATTTTCTGAAACCCGGTACTTTTGTATTCTCTGGCAGTTTATATAGCTTTAAAGTCCTCTGCATTGTCATGTTGCGAGTAAGATGGGAGAATTTGATGTCGATTAATTTCTTTGGATTTAATGATCGATGCCAGTACCTAAATACATACATGTCAATTAATTAACAGTTAGTCAAGCAAAGTTCTCGTATACTTCTCTAAACTGACCTGCATGTAGCGATAGGTTTTGGTAAAACGACTCCGGCAGTGTACACGGCCTGAAAAATGCCCTTCAGATTTACTCTCCTTGTAATTTCGCGTATCAACACAGGTGCTACTCTCTTCGATCTCAACTTTTTATGCACACATAGAAAATTGATTTCCACCATTTTCTGAGTACTGAAAACATTTTTACAGCATTATGTTGCGAAGTGGGCAATTATGCAAACGTATTATACCTACTGATTATAGACGCGTAAAGTGGCTGGAATAGCGGAAATAAAACCGACTAGACGTCCGCTCTTGCTCACTCGCACACCACAATGCCATTCTTTGCACCAGCCAGGAGGCTGCAGGGCCCATTTCAAAAAGTTTGGAGGATAATCAAATCTGAACATAGCATCGTCATCTTCGACATAATTTTCTGAGAGTAACGTATACAGTTCAGATAAAACCAGAGGATCATCTAAATTCAAAGTATCCCACTGAAAATCAGCAGGTAGCGAATATGGCTCTGCTCTAATAGATGTCTTATCAGGTTCAATTGGCTCATTGCGTACAATTTTTTCATCTGGAATCAATAACATAAATTTAGAAAAAATAATATAAAATAAATAAATCTTTATGTGATTTAATAGCTCACCCATTTTTGGTACAGGCTGTGTACTCCAAAATTGATAAGACTTTTGCATTGCTTCCTCCTGAGTTTTGGCAGGTTTTTGTTGTATATTGAATACTTCCATTGCCATTTGGATATCCTTTATAGAGATGTTGCATGCGCTAGGCATTTCTTTCTCCTCCTTGTTATTGTTGTGATTTTCACTGGCTGCATGCGCCGCCTCTTTCTTTTTTTTCCGAGCTTCTCTCTTCTTGGAACTATAGTAAAATAATAATAAGTTTGTTAACGCAATACAAGTAATTTGCAATGATAAACAGCTAAAAGATATGTTTAATAACTTTAGACATTCAAGACTCAATTATGAGAGATATATATAAAACAAAAATTTAAAAAATATATAATAAATAACAAAAAATACATAAAAAGATAGGAAATGTATATTTAATTCACACGTAAATAAACAATTAAATTTTGTGGTCTCATATCTTATTCATATCTTACTTTTATAGATAAATGCGCATTTATTTCGGAGATTCTATAGTATATGTAACGTAAACTAATTCTAAATGAATACATCTATCGATAAAAATGAAATATAAATATCGATCACAAAGTTCGTTTATTTATACATATGTATATAAAAGTAATAATTAAAAAAGCATAGCGCTACAACTCTTTGGTGTATTGATTAGATATGTCGATGAAACAAATTACATCGCAATGACACGATTACAAGCCATTGACAGGAGAGAGTGACGTAAACCGAAGGAATCGTTCCGAAAAGTATCCAAATCATAATCGATTCGAGAAAGCTCACATTCCACGTCAAATCGCGATCGAAGAATTGCTTTTAAAAAAAACTTAGGAGAATTATGCGGCGCGATCTGTCCACCGGGTATTCGTCAAACGAATATAGGTTAAGACGAGGCGGTGAAGTGCAGAGCAAGCCTCGTTGTAATTGTGTTGCAAACAAATCTGCAATCCCTTGATGATGACGTTCATCCACGACCATACCTCTTATTTCGCGCATCTTTCTCGTGGGCTTCATCCTTCTTGGTTTCTCGCTCCGCGGCCTGACTCTTCTCCTCCATTTTAATATAGATTTTTGTCGCGCGGCGTACAGTGACGCTGCTGGAAAATGTATCCAGATGGAGCCGATGGAGGAACCAATTCCGCGCATGCGTGATGACACATGCATTAGCAGACGCATCGCGTTATCGCGTACACTCCTTATTTCAGACATCATCTATTCCCTCATATACATTAATACATTTATGAAGTTAGTTATTTATAATATTCGAAATTTAGAAAGTTTGAAAAGAATTATTTAATTAAGATATTTTGCATTTAAAAAGCACATAAGGATGTTCTCATTCTTCTTCTTACAAGAAAAATTAATCAAACTATAACTATCATATTAGTGAAAAATTTTTTAAGAACTTTTTATATAATTTTTACGTAAATTTAAAATTTTTTTACAATTTTATAAAAATTTTGAGAAAAATTTTTACTAGAGCAAATTTCGTATTTATATATTTCATATAACTTAGAGAGCAAAAAGAATTCAAAAAGAATTCAAAAAGAATTTGTAATTGTGTCATCAATTTAGAATTCATTTTGAAATACGAAAAGAATTCTTTTTCTGAAAAATTCTGAAAAGAATCTTTTTGCATCTGAAAATGAATTTGAAATTGATGATATACGACTGTAGAGGTTTTTTGGTGCTATCTAGGAATATAAGTGACAATATCATATATTCGACTGCATATATCTAATTAATATTTCTATCAAGAGAATTAGAACATTAATTAATCTCGATTTAATTTTTTAT
>Ga0157364_1001791_pt1 | contig 18955 bp, 9 predicted proteins | sample AttsexASBM2_FD_111476 | JGI IMG/M metagenome (GOLD analysis project Ga0157364, IMG submission 111476) | Fungus gardens microbial communities from leaf cutter ant in Ribeirão Preto, State of São Paulo, Brazil - Atta sexdens ASBM2 | ecosystem: Host-associated > Fungi > Mycelium > Unclassified ...
TCACTTTTATATATATAGTATAATATATATATATATATATATATATATATATATATATATATAGTATAAGATATTCCACAAGTGTTAATGTGTTTATAAGTTTTTTCATACAATATAAAATGTCTCCCGTCTTCGCTACTGCCGGTCGAAAAAATAACTTTACTTACTTTGCTTAATGATTTCTTAAAAATACTACCAACGAATACCGAAAGCCATATTCAGACAAATTTCATATTATTCCTTGTGATATCAAGTTTTATATCTCATTGTTTCAAAAAATTGTTAAAAAAACCTTTTTTACAGTGAATAAAAAGACCACTTTCGAATAAGCTTTAAATAGGGATCCTATATATATATATATATATATATAAAATCTATTATATATATTTCTTTTTTAACGCTTCAACTTTGAAGTGAAATATTTCGATTTTTCCGTTCCAGGTATTGAGTTTTAAAGCACACATGTTCAGGACACTAAAACAAGCTTATTCTGCAAGTTTCAAAAAAAAATCTGAAGAAAATTGATTTTTTCGGAGAACGTCCTTGTTAAAATTTTGTGTTGCATTTTTAAAATATGCAAGTATTAATTCAACATAATGTAATTATTGTTTCAATATTTTGTGTTCAATTGATATTCAATATTTCTTAATGTTAAAATAACATTTTTAAATAAGTAAATAAATTGGGAAGATTTCGATATTCTGTTTAATAATTTCTTAATAGTTTCTTAGAAGAGATATTTTACCATCACTATTAACATTATGTATGAATATAAAAAAGTATCGATAAATTCATGCTCCCAAAAATGGAAGATTTGTGTGTTAAATTTAATATATTTCACATAATTTCATCATTTCACATGTAATATTTCATATTGATTTAACGTAAAATGAATAAATTAGGAAATAATACAAATTACATAAAAAATTAAATTAAAAAAATATAATTGACACGATTTATAAGCAAACTGTGAAAGCATATTTCTTTAGCAAAGTCAATATTTATAATACGTTTACATCAATAATTTATTTATTTATCTTAGAATTTACATTTTAAAAAGAATTTACATTTTACATTATTTTCATATTAATTGTTGTCTACAAATTGTACAATATTATTTTAACACTAAGAAATGTTGAATATTAATTTAGCATACTAACACAAAATTTGTTAATTTAGCATAATGGATTGTGTGTTATTTAAACATTTTCAAATAACACAATTATGTTAAATTATAACACTCGAATAAGTAAAAAATTCAACACAGAAATTTTAACAAGATCGTTTAACTTAATTAAAAGTGTTTCATATTGTATGTATTGAGAACATTAATAATTTATTCATTAATTTCATTAATAATTAATTAAAAATATTCAATGCGTGCTTCTATTGATTGTACGTATTAATTATCACGAATTTATACTCAGAAAGTTTTATTAGTCTTGATTATATCAAGCATATTACTCCATTGTTATGGCTGTAATGATTATCGCAGGCGTACTATTAAAATAATTATGCGCACATGACTGTGACGATCCGCGATACCTTTCGTCATTCTTCCATCGCGTGGCCACGATGTGCATGCGTGTTAAAAATTCAGGAGCCGTGCAAGCGTGTGCACGCAGGTGCTTCTTGTTGCCGCACGGCAAAAGCAGTGCGTTGACTCCAGTATGACGTAAAGAACGCGTCCTGCCTGTTCTTATGTTCTTCGACGGACTTTCTGCTTTCAATAGGACTCGCCATCGATTCACATCTACTCGACTTCCTTTTACACTCCTTTCGCATCACTACACTGCATCCTATAGTACAGTGGCGTAATGAATATAAATCTTTCTCTCTACAGCTTTTCTTCTCTCGGTTTGTTAAAATAATTGCGGATACGCTACAATAAATTCTTATTTCAATATCAAAAATTAGTTCTCTTCAAAAAGAGTTCATAAAATATTGCAATACAAAATACAATCAGCTTGTCATTTTTATCTTTTTGCAGCAAACGCATACATCAAAAAGGCTTTTAAAGAAATAAGCTTTTAAGAATCATTTATCGTTAAATCTATATGATGTTCAAATTATTTCTTTAATCACGTTATTACATCATAATATATCATTGATATATTAATGTATTCGTAAAGTACTATTAACATAAATATTTCGAATTTTCGAAATTGGGGGGAGAGAGGGGATTTCTCGTTTCCTCGCCATTTCCTGACAGAAGCTTGCACATTGCGCGTGCATGCCCCGGATTGTCGTTGCACTGGCGACGGTCAAAGAATGCACACGTGGCTGTTTAATACGAGGTTCGATCGAAATGCAGCTCACGAAGAAGACGAGGACGCCAACCAGTCTGCGCTCGAACACAGTCCCGGTTTCAGTTTCTCTTTTCCTCGTCCACCTCTTCACAACATCTCTCGCCTTGTCTCTGCGTTTCATCTCGCCCACCTCATCTTCGTCGTGGTACTCGCGTTCAACATCTGTCGCTACGACCGACCAGGAAACCATGAAACATCATTGTGTAGACAAAGTCTGAACATTGACATTTGCGATTAAAAATAATTGCGTCACTGCACAAGCATAGATATTTTTTTTCCAAAGAACATAGTCTTTTCTCAATGGAATGATTATGCAAGACGTTTCGATAAAGACCAATAGCAAATAGAAATCGAGAATTTAATTTGCAAATTCAACTTAAACTTACTTTATCTGAACATTATAATTAACCCTCCCAGAGTTAACATCAAAATTTGTATGATCGCTATATATGAGACTCATATAATTTATGTAGACTAAAAAACACTAATTTTACAAAATCCAGTTTAGTGGATGAATTTTTATTGGGTGTTTTATTGGATATTTTTGATTTTTGGAAATTTTTAGATAAAATTAATTATTTGACTTTTTTATTTAACGATATAAAAGTAAATAGATTCTTAAAATTAAAACAAACAAGAGACAAGCCAATGAGAGTACACAGATCGCAACGCGCAATAATTACAAAAATAATACATACAATAATACATATATTTAAATTCTAAATACAAAATTTCGTATGTTTTAACTCATCCTAAAAAATTATCCTCAACGAATATGAGATACTTAAATAACTAATCACATCCCTCGTCAAAAAACTAATTAAAAACTAACTAATAAAATAATTAATCACATCCTTCGACAAAAAGGCAAGTTTTTTTCATATTGATTCGTTTATATTGTATTTATTATTATTTAATTATATATTTAAATAAAATTAATTATACAAGAATAATATTTATTAGTAAAAACATTAATAATGAATTTCAAATATAAAAAGAAAGCATTTCTATAATGAGACAAAAGAAGAAATAATGACACTTATGAATTATATATTATGAATTATATATTAATATTTATTTCAATATTAAATAGAGAAATACTCAAATACATGTTAAATTATCGATTCAGTTAGGTTCAGCCTACGTATATTCATTACATATTTATAAATACATTTCTTTTATTTGTTTCCATTTAAAAAATTTGTTTTTCTACAATTCCAATAAAATTAAAAAAAATTCGAGCTTTTTTTGAGATGGATAAAATAGTGTTAAAATAAAATACCCTTACTGAAAAAAAATTCTGATTGAAAATAATTCTGGTTGATATAATATTTTTGATAAAATCTACTAGAATTCTTATTTTTACCAGAATAATTATATGAATCAGAATTCAAAGTTATCTCAACTAGAATTTTAGTAGACTTAATCAGAAAATTCTGATTCTATTTTCCATCTATTTTCCAGAATTACTATTTAATCCAACCAGACCATTTTTCTCAGTGCTGTAAAATAAAATACTCGTATAAAAAATATATGTATACGTAAATACTAAGTTTATTTTGATAACAATAATTCAAATTTGCAGACATAAAGAATATAATTAAATAGCTCCAATAAAGACCTACTATCATTTCCGGAAGTCATATCTCGATGATTAAATTTTTTGTATTTTTATATTCATATTTTTTTGCTTCTTTATTATTATTTAAACTACACATCTGAGGACAGACATTTTGTAATTTTCCAACCACTCTACGCTATCTACCCTCTTGTGGCCAATTTGCCGAAAGATGTTAACGTTAAATGCTAAACGGCCACATAAATCATCGACTTTCCGCTTCCTTGGGAATGCAGTCTCAAAAAGTGAAACGAGAGAGCGATCGATCATCGGCAAAATTATGCTGGTGCACGATTCGCGTAGAGTACATCATACCGTGCTTGGGCAATAGTGATTTATGTAACCTTAATATCGCGCCGCGCGCATGCGGAGGCGCACCACCGCCGAGGCTATTCATCTGGATCGTGAATATTGTTTCAAGAAATTCTGATATCAGATAAGCATATAGGATTAATGGCAACGGTTCTAAAAGAACGTATTAACGTCCGATTATAAATGCGTGCTGGCGCGACATTCTGGCGAGGAAGCACAAAAGATCGTCCTTTTATCAGCAGTGCAGCGTCGCTTTACTTTATCGAAATTTTAATCAATCGTCCGTAAATTGCCTAGCTGGCAGGAAGAGAATCGACCACCGAATACGCGACCGTCATTGATCCATCGCATTCAATTCCTCGACGGCAAGCTACTTCGATCGATTCCCGTCTTGCGCAAATGCTCATTTTTCATCGTGAGACGCCGTCATTGCGATTCGTGCAAAATAAATGAAACTATCGCGTCACAAAATAGTAACGGTGAACAGGTGCAATGCTTGTCTGATATCCATTCTTTATTCCTGTAAGTTGTATATCAGAAAATCGTTCGAATTCACCTAGAATGCTATTAGATTAATAATTTATTGAGTCATGCGAAAGTGCATTTTAAAATTAAGGAATTTTGGAACTTTATAATAACAGCCAAAAAAATCAGTAAACAAATTTTGATCGCATATATGTCAAAAAATAACACAACAAATAATTTACCTTGTGCAACGTAATGACATATACTATATTTTGCTATATAACTTTAATCAAGAATATACAACAATATCAAAAATACAAAAATTTTATTGATTGCAGTATGTTCACATTGTGATCTAATATAGTACATCGATATTATTCACAGATTATTCTATTACGTTTGAATATCTGTGTAAAATTTGCACAATTCTCTTATTAGTTTAAAAGTTATTTAACTTTTTTATTTGATTTTTACGTAAAATTTTGCGTTTTGTAATATTTATTTGTACATTTGATGAGGACGTAAAGTTAAGAATTAAAGCAAATTTTATACAAATACTAATCAAATAATAATAAAAATTTATTTAGATTCGCTCACTCTGTTTAAAATTATTAATCTAAAACTGCAGAAAAATTTGATTATTTTTGCATAATTATAAGTCAAATTATTTGCTGTTTTGTTTCTTGCAATTGGTTTCAGGACGCATTCATAGGCTAATTTCATCAAAATTTTTTAAATATTTGCTAATACTTGCTAGTTTATCTCGGTTGATGTTTGATTCAAATTTTCAGCTAATATTGCACAGTCAAAATATTCTTAAATAACTTTTAAACGAGTAAATAGATCCAAATTAATTTGTTCATGAATATTTATTAGAATTTTATTAATATATATAAAAAATTTATAATGTTACTTTTTCATCAAATTTGCAAATATTGTAAAACGCAAGCGCGATTTTACATAAAAATAAAAAAAAATATTAAATAATTTTTAAACAACAAGAGAAGTATTCAAATTTTATTTTAACACATTCAGATATATTAATAACAATCTTAAATTTTTGATAATACTTTCAGACATATCTGTAAGAGCTAAAAATAAAAAATGACATGCTGTAAGTAAACTTTGAAGAAACTCGTCAATATTGAATGACATACGTGGCGAATAAACGACGAGAAATTGAATGATCGGCTTGCAAAGCGACAAGCCTCGCGTGTAGATTGAAAAATTCACCAACAGTTAAACGGAAAGCAATACGCCGCGAATAGATTTTGAAAAATTCACGGATGTGCGACGATGCCATCAATTGTTGATTTCCAGCGGGTGTACGGCACACTGCAAGAACGACACTGCATTTCAATTCCGCTCAGAGTGCAATCGGCGAGATTGCCGATACCGATCGCTGCGCTTCGCCAATTTGCTCGTCGATCTCGTTACTGTGCACGACTATGCAGTTGTTTCAAGTTGGACTACACGCGACCTATTATTTACAAAGCTGCCATTGGTGGAAAAACTGTTCGTCCAATTTCGGAAAAACGAAAATTAACTCATGACACGAACAAACAAAACTACTAATTCGTGAAAGAATAATTCTTAAATTGCCAAAAATTTTTAAGATGTATTTTATTCTTCAAATATTATTGCAATATAAAAACAGCTTTACAAAACCATGAGAATTTCTCATTATTATTTCCTCTTTATATATATAGTTTCACTTTCATTTTGAATTACGTAAGATTTTAAAAAGACAGTAACAATATTTGAAAGGAACACCATATCTATAATTGCATTGAATATTAAATGTACCTACTATACAGAGGTCCCATAATTCAACCGTACCACTTTATAATTTCGCAATAGTTAAAAAGATATTTTTTACTAAAATATCGCTGAATGGTTTTCAATAATTTTTTCTCAATTACTATCAACTTTACAGAAAAACAGCAAGAGACAAAAATTGTTTATTTTCATCTCATGAAGTTCTAAGAATTTTTTGATATCGTATTTTCTCATGTTGGTAAAAATAAGAAAATGCAATACAAAAGTTGTAAAAGTATAAAAAATTCTGAAAAAATTCTCTTGCTTGATAGTATTTGAGAAAAAAAATATTGAATATTATTCAATAATAATTGAATAATAATATTCAGTAATTTTTAATCATTTATATCTTATTAACTATTGCAAAAATTGCAAAATGGTAGAGGACTTTTCGACTCTGTTTAGTCTGCTCTATCTGCTCACGTTGTCGGATCAATCATGGGACATCCTATATACAGATGATATGAAAAAAAAATGTACTAAATTTTAATAAATATTCTTTTTAATAATCCTAGTGGAATATTATATTTGGAAAATGTAAACACATATTTATTAAATGCAAGAATCATTAGTTTGATTTAACTATCATTTTTTATCTAAATATTTATTTATTGTGAGTAAATATTCCACTAGAACTATTCAAAGAAATATTTATTAAAATTTAATAAATTTTTTTCTCAGTATATTGTCCGCAATTTTTTTTCTTATGTAATGACAGAACATCGAGATGCTTTTTGATTCGTTACCCACGAAACGTTACGCAACGTCGAACGAGGTTCTCTTCACTCATTTTCTATTTTATAACCGTGATTGGCGTATCGTCGGAAAATCCAATAAAACCCAGAAACGTGATTGGAAAGTCAGGCTTTCTGTCCCTTCGAAAGAGATAGAGCGCGTTCACATACCGGTATCGCGTTTCATTGTTCGCGTTGTGGTCTGATGACAAATGCTCCTCGATACATGTACTATCAGTAAATTACATCGATTTCCAGTCGCGAAAATTCGTCACCGCAAAATTTTTGTAAAAAATTTTTAGGCGCTTACAAAACAGACTTTTTCGTCAAATTTATACAAGACTCTTTTGTTTCGCCTGCAGTGGTAAATATAATTGAAGCGCTCGAAACACTTTCATTCTCTTCTAAACGTTTGTTCAATTTCCGAATATTTTTTGATAAAATATCTGTCATTTTCTCTAGAAACACAAAATGCCATTTCTTATATATAAAATCATTTAATGTTTTTTAATATAATAAATTTCATATATTTTTATATAAGTCTTATTTCATCATAAAGTTTAGAAAATTTAATTTTTAATTTTGAAAATTGTTCCTTTCCTGTCTTTTCGAATTAATTACAGGTATTAATGCAATAATTACCCGATAAATATCAGTTAAGAATAAATTTTCCCACGGCTACAAGAACGAGAAAATGATTGCCGTGACGATCATATTGCGCAATGAGAAAGCGCCTATGGATGATATTTATTAGCCCACGTGCGAAATCGCCTTCATTTCTGAATGTGCAATTGGCGAGATTGCCGGGAATCGACGCCTCCGAGCTTAAGGCCAATTTGCACAGTTTGCTGTTGATAAATCATGCAGAGAAAATGTACCAAATACGCGAGAGCTTTTCATTTTATTTCATTCAATAAATCATTAACATAATCGTAGTTATTCCGACGTAAGAGTCTCCCGCGCAATACAAAAAGCCTTAAAAAAAGCCTTAAAAATCGATAAGAGCCTACTCGAGCGTGGAACGAAAACTTCCTTCGTCGATCACTTAGAACAAAACACTTGCGCCGTTCTAGATGACTCATTTCCAGATGACCATCCAACTATAGAAAATCACTACCGTATATCCTTTTTGTAAAAACATTGTTTACGCGTTCACTTTTCTTCCACTTTGCATGACTCATTCGTAATAATTGTTACAAGTGAACCGTGCAAATTCGCCTTTAGTCATACAATCAAGATTCTCTCTCTCTCTCTCTCTCTCTCTCTCTCTCTCTCTCTCTCTCTCTCTCTCTCTCTCTCTGGTTTTTCAATCTCTTTAGTAAGCTGCAATCATCCGCCTGCGATCGTGCCGCACTTTTTCAAACTTAAACTGTGATTTCAGTACCGTGCAGAGCTTAACGGAGCTTTCAGAGAAAGCCGGATTTGCGTACGTGTAACTAGCTGAGCCAAGTTTATGATCGAAAGCGCTCGTTGAATTATCGGCGCACGCCAATATTAACGAGCGATGGAATTACTTGAATAAAGTAAACCTTCATCAATCGCGAGAATTATCGGACTAGTGCAAGCGCTTCTACATTCTTTTTTCGCTATTAATCACGAGCAATTGATAGATGTTTCTGATCATAAAAAATGCAGATGCAGCTGATAATCCACGTTGATCGATCGTGAATACGTAATGAATGTAGTTGAAAATCATTTATGCATTCCCCACGAAATTTTTTCATAAGACTTAGCAATTACCAAATAATAGATAATTGACGTCTTTATGCATCGATCACTTTGGATAATATTAATAAGTTGTAATAGCAGCATGTGAATACCTATAAGAGTAATCTTCGAGTATTTTTGGTCTATAATTATTGTGACGTTAGACTTAAAGGATAGAAGCTTTTATTATAGTCTGGATCCTATACTAGTTAGTGATATACAATTTTTAAATACGATATAATTCTATCTACGTTGGAAAATTTGCGTTAAATTCAATATACATTTCATATGTCTCAAACAGTCGATTCAAATTTTTGTGTCAATTATAAAATTTTATGTTAATTTCACAAATGAAATGTGATAAAAAATACAATTATTATGTATACTTCATTGTAATTAACACCCATAATAAGTTAAATTAATTAATTAAATGTTTCAACAAATTTAACATTTATGATATGTTAAATTAATACATTCTATTCAATTATCTTCAAATTTATGTTTTAAAAAAATCATTATTTTTATGTTATTTATTCGCTTATAAATTATGTTATTTTAATACTAAGAAATGTTGAACATCAATTTAATACAAAATATACAAATCACACAATTACATTATTTTAAAACTTTTAGAGGGATTTTCACGGTGCTTTCTATTACGAGTATTATATACAGAAGCTATGCTTTTCGTAAATTATTTCAGATGTGTTCAGATCTATTATTAAAATGCCAACACTTTGGGAACTGCAATGTTCACAAAACATTGCCATATTTTAATAATTATTAATTTATATATATATAACTTATTTATAAATTTATACAATTATATTAAATGAAATTCGGATTAAATCTGGATTAATATCTGGAAAATTCAATACATAACAAGGACTACAAAGTAAACCGGTTTCTAACACAATGTCTTCTATTATGTATTATAATATATAAATGTATAATTAATAATTATTATTATAAATTGAAATAAACGATTACTAAATATAAATTGAAATAATAATTATATAATATAATAACAATTAATAATTATTTGATTAAATTAACCAAAATAAGTAAAAAATCGATGATTAAACCGTTGATCAAAGTTGTGCAATACACCAATGCCTACATTAAAAGAAAAGATTGGCTAAACATTTTATGGCATAACATTTTTAATTGGTTATAGCAGTCAATTTTTGATTGCATTGAGCCTCAAAATCCTATATACTAACATTGCGGATAGGCTAAGCAACCAAAAATTGACTATTGCAACCAATTAAAAATGCTATGCCGTATTTTATCATTTAATTTGCTGCAGCAATCTTTTTCTTTCAATGTATTAATGCTCAATAATGCCCATTAATATTCTAGTAGTGCATAACTTCATACCACTTATTATAATGCACAATTCTCTGAAATAATGCGCAGTAATGCTCACACTGAAAGAAAAGATTGGCTGCTGCAGCAAATTAGATGGTAAAATATGGCATAACATTTTTAGTTTGCTGCAGCAGCCAATTTTTAGTAAGCAATGTTAGTATGGGATTTTCGATAGGCTAACGCAACCACAAATTAGCTGCTACAATCAATTAAAAATGCAATGCCACATTCAGCCAATTTTTTTTCTTTCAGTGCAGTAATGTCTCAAAGCTGAGAGCATCGCAATGCTCTCGGCGGTTTCCCCTCATCAAAAACGTAGATAAGCCAATATAAATCGATATTAGATAGATAATGTATAAAACTTGTATATTAATAATAATTGACAATTACATTACAAATATTTCCACAATTAAGCAATAATAAGTTAAGTTATAAAATAATAATAATAATAATTTTACAACTCATTATGTTAATATTAAATTAATGTTAATGTATATCATGGATCAAAATAGCAATTTCTGTCATAAATTCGTAACAAATTAAGCAATAGCAAAGATTAATTTTAAAGAATTATATCATACGCATTAAATTAATAATAAGATCCAGCATATCGAAATTAAAAATTTAAAAGAATCTCTCACGATTAATTTGAGTGCTTGAAAAGTAAAAGCGAGTGCATTCAACGGCACATTGTGCACAATACGACACGGGCGATAAAATATAATAATTGTTCGCACGAAATCAAAAGCTGATACGACACGAGAACGTTAAGTGGGCTCTTGTGGACTGTTATCATCTTTTTTTTTACAAATTGTTCGTACTCACACTTCTCGTTCGGTTCGCTTTTAAGCACAGATCGTACGCTCACATAGTTTAGTCATTGATTTCACGTAGTGCATCGTGAACGCGTGGGAATGACAGAAGTGGTCTCCAGGATAGTGTAAATTATGTAATATTACGTCGAGAGTAAACGTCAGTCGTTTAAATCATCATAGGATCCGAACGGATCGAAGGACTCGTGAGAATGCGAGCTCATCTTCATGATGTTTAATTAACTCTTCGAATGGGTGAATGTAAGTTTCTAAACGTATTCTAACTATATACAAATATATAATGCTATACAAATATATAATATATAATATTATGGAAATTTTAAAAAATTCAATTTAATTCCGAAATGCCAATAAGAATGATTTTGATTTGATTGTTATAATTCAGTTACTATAATATCAAACTGCGCAATTTTTTTAACTATGATATTGCAGTATTGCATCCAAGTCTTACAATAATGCAAGACTTACATTAATGCATTAATACAATAACATAATTATATTACATAAGCATCCTAACTTTATATAAACCGAATTAAAAGAATGAGGAACACCTCCTTCCCATGAGAAAGAAATGACATTAACTTTTTAATTCAGATTATGGTCTCATTATTAATGATAACTTTAATAGCACTGACGCGTTTTTTATCATTCCAACATCAATGCCAATGTTAATTTAATTAAATAGTATCAGTAAAACAGGACTTTATTATCAGTTTACGAGATGCATTAGCGTAAATTAATTAATCTGTAAAGATGTTTCGGAAAATCTCTCGTTACTAAAAGAACTATCGAATAATTTAAGTAAAAAGTTTGTTATTTCACCGATGCAATCTCGTAAGCGCAATTCTTGTCACCATGCAGCTACCACCGCATCCACATTTTCAGTTTGCATCACATTAGTCTATGCCTCCGCTGTCAGGACAAAAACCTCTTAGAGATGGCTCTGATTGTAAAGCTGAACGCAGAGAAGAAATTGCCTCGTGCCAATTATTCTTCACTCGACGATACTTTTACGAGTGTAGCAGAATTGTTGTTTTAAAAGTGAATGTAACATCGTGTATCGAGAGAAAGGCACTAAGAATGCTAAAATCAAATAAACCGCTTGTCATACGGATTCGTAGAAAATTTATAAAACTCGAATAGCTTCTTGAAGCTTCCCATTTAGTTACGACCCAATTACATTGTATGTTATACAAGATGTATCTCAAAGGAAAATATTCGTATAATGCGATTTTAATTTTAAAATAAAATTAAAGTCGTTTTTATAATAATAAAAAAGATGTATTTGATTCAAATATTATTTCTGCTATATATCGTTGAAATTTGATACAAATTTAATACATTTCATGTGTTACGTTTAAACGGTCCATTCAAATTTATATGTTAATTCAACACTAAATTAATATGTTAGAAGATAAATATTATTTTTAAAAAACAAAAAAATAATACTAACATAAAGTTTATAAACAAAAATCCGTGGAAAGCATATTTTTTTAAAATTAACATTTATAATGTGTTAATTAACATATTTTATTCGTTCATCTTAAAATTTACGTTTTAATACACATTATTTTTTTATCTATTCATTTACTCAGAAAATGTATTATTCTTCAACAATAAGAAATATTAGATATTAATTTAACACAAACTATTTAAACAACATAATTACATTATGTTAAAATAACACTCGAATATATTAAAAAATTCAATACAAAATGTTAACAAGGATTTGAATAGACTGTTTCAAACACAAATACGAAATGTTTTTTACTATGTATTATTATATGTATTACACACACAAATATTATCTACATGTAATAATCCTTGATGATAAAATAATTAATACTAGCAAAGTCGAAGATAATTAAATTCTTCCATAATTAAATTTCATTTTTATTATACGGTTTCAAAAATAGTTGTCCTTTTTCACCATATAAAATACAATTCATATAATCAAGAATCAAATAAATAAAATTTTATGTTGTAATATATTGTTTACATGTCGCATTATATATTACATAGGTATATATAATATAGATATATATATTATATATATATATATATATATATATATATAATGCGACATGTAAACAATACAACATAAAATTTTATTTATTTGATTACATACACACACACACACATATTACTATATATGTATACAATTTATACAAGGTGATTTAAAATTTCCGCATTTAGAGTATAGGACATGATATCTTATGCTAAAAAAACAACTTTTTTCTTTTACAAAATCTGAATTGCATCTGACATAGTTTTTGCAGAACAAGTTGAAATTATACGAATAAGTGCAAAAATTATTATATATATCGAATATAATTTTACTACAGGAAAAAGTTGTTTGTTTTAACATAAAGAACAACTTTTTCCTTTAGCAAAATTGCATCCAATAAATAATTCTTGCAGAAGAGCAGATTGAAGTAAACAAATAAGCGCAAAAATAATTTATCGGACAATTTTGCTAAAGGAAAAAGTTGTTTTAACATAAAGTATCATGTCCTGACCTCCAAATGCAGGAATTTTGAATTACCTTGTATATATAAGAACAATTAAAGAACATTTATAGAGTCACATTAAAGTAGAGTTGTTCATTAAAAACTTTATATAGCCGGATTTAACATCTTGCTGCTTTCCTTTCATATGCATTTTGCGCATGTAAGTGAGATTCTCTCCATCTCTTGCTTTCGCGAACAATGCACTGACCTCATTGGTCGATCGTTAATTGATGGCTCTTTAATTAATATGCACAACGTGCAATTCTCTTGTCCGAAGAACTCGCACGAATGCAAAATTTGATTCCATTCACGGATTCGGATTGTCACAAGGTAAATGTATGCATGCATATGTATATGAACTCGTGCCATAATACATGATGCCGAGCTGGCCGAGCATCGTCATGTTTTTTTATAGAAGTACAGTTAATATAATAAGGATAATACGGGCTTCATCCAAGGATGCTTTCGCCCGATGCAATTGTGAGGATGTGAAATCAAGTGTGAATGTTGGTAATTAGGAAGGAATTAATAAGAAAACTGAGACGAATGAACTGATTATAACTAATTAAAGGGTCACAACCGGATTAAATTCAATAAGGGAAAGGTATATAATTGCTCGTATATAATAGAAATTATTAACGCTGCGGTTGAAATTTCTTTCGTTAATTACTATAGATTTGGCAAACACAATGGATTGAACGAAAAAATGTTTAATTTGGCATTTTGTAGTTATATTAAATAGTAAATCAGAGTGACAAAATATAATCTTTAATGATATAGCTCACTTTTAAGATAACTGAAATGTTTTAAACTATTGGTTAGATTATTATTATTATTCAGAAAAATATAAAAACATTAAATGGGAAAAATTTTACTAAAATTGTATTTTTAAAACTATATCTGATCTTTAATTATCAAGTATCATAATTTTTAACTTTACATGAAAAATGATTTTACTGAAGTGTTTAAAAATTTAGCTAGATACAGTTCTAAAAATAATTTTGTTGGAGTACCAAAATAATTATGTAGTGAGTTTAAATTAATTACTAGAATGTCAAAACTTTTTGCAAAATATTGTTCATCGTACTTGAGTTTCCTACATAATTATTTTGATGATGCAACAAAATTTTCAGACCTATATCTATTATTTTTAAATATTTCATGCAAACTCATTCTTTCCAACGTAAAATAAATCAATGAACATTCTCTAATTGCACCTCACAAAGTCAATTCGTTTGCACTTTGGAATAGTCAGTTTAAATTACATTCATGATGCAAGTTGTGGGGGGTGATGCGCGTTTACAAATGCATTGACGGTAGTAATTGCTCTGCAAAATGCATCAGTATCGCCTATACCAGACCACCCTTTCATGAAGCGAGTTTGGAAATGGGACTGGATTTTCAGTGATTCTCTGTTGTAAAGTCATAGGATGAATATCATCTAAATATAACTTCTAACTCTTGAAACTTTCAATTTATGCAAAGCAAGAAATATCAGCTGGCGTTACCCTCGAGTATTTTTTGGCAATTCGATTACTCTGCAAAGCAAACGCATGCATCTCGTTACTTGAATATTTCATTGTGTTTCAATATTTCTCAATGAGTGCTTATTAAATATTTGCACGCCTATGTATCAAAATTGTCACATCGACGTTGTCGAATAGGTTTATAAACGTCCGATTTAACTAAACAAAATGTATAATAAAATGAAAAATTGTGACCAAATTAAATTAACTGTCTTACTTAGATGTATATCTAATTTTATATTAAATTTTTCGCATTTTTTTATTGTAGATAAAAAAAAGCAAAATCTCATTTTTTTCAAATCTTATATTTAAAAGAATTTCATAGAAAATTATTGCATCCTAAATAAAATATATTTAAAAACTTGATACTTTATAGTTTTAAAGAAGGATATTATAGAATATATATATAGATGTATGTACATAAGTATGTACATAATCTAAAAGATAATTCTTGCTATCTAAAGAATATATTTAAAGTTCTTTTGTAAGAAAAACCTAATTACAAAACAGAGAGAGAGAGAGAGAGAGAGACAGAATTAAATTAAAATTCTCTAAATCTTTGGAGTGAAATCTAATTCTAAAAGATAATAAAAATAAGTGACAATTAAGCCAGTACTGCAGTGTTGAAAAAGAGTGGTTCAATTGTCAATTTTTAAAAGGGGAGTTTCATTCTTTAGAGTTAGATTCTACTCTTAAAATTTTAGAGAGATATAATTGTAATTATACATGTATATAATATAAGAATTAATAAAATAAGTATGCCACATGTAAATTCAATCCATCCAGAGAGTTAGAAATTCTAAATCAAATAAATTCCTTCTTCTAAAAGAGAAAAAAACCCTTTAGGGCTGCACATCTTGCAACGTCAAAGGTCAACGTACTCAGAAAAAGATTACCGTAATTAACAGCAAGCGATAGATCATTGCTCGGACTGACCATTACAGTGCGCACTTTGTGCGGGCAATTAGGCAGCCAATGAAATAATGCATCATCGAATGAGCAGTGTGATTATGAGCGCGTACCTATTGTTGTTGCTGCGAGATCGACTATCGAATGGCGAGTACGATGCAAAGACCGCGAGCATACCGCGCAAGGAACAAAGGATTCTCTGTTGCATCCCGAGATCCCCGACTTTCCTCGAGGCCTTCACGTATAGCCGAATCGTTTCTTCGCGACGACGAAAAAATCATACGAAAGGCGAAAGATATAATAATTTTATCCCATATATGGAAAGATTTGGAAGAATAATGAACGTAATGTTGAAATCCCACTTTATGTGGTGACTTCATATATATGCCATTCATAAATCGGAGCATCTTATCTGCATGTGTATCTCGGACATCATTTCTATTTCCAGAATACACTTATGTAAAATGTACGAGAGAGAGAGAGAGAGAGAGAGAGAGAGAGAGAGGGAGAAAGAGAGAGAGAGAGAGATGTATTATTTTTACATAAAATAAGTACTGCAAATATAAGAAGAAAATGTGTCCGTATCTCGATAGAAAAATATAATAAACCTTAGGAAGATGTAATACAAATACGATGCGATTATGTAACTATTTACACATTATTCACAAGATATTTACGATTCTGTACTTTATATGTATAACCAGACGACGGATGACTAGAACAGCGTAAATGTTAGATATTATTATTAGACTTTCCGTTACATGCTGCACAAAGTTTCCTCGCGAGAGGAATACACGTATGTATTCGTTAATGTAACAAATGCATTGGCCACGAGGACTGAGGAGAGAGAGAAGAGTCCGGCAGGAACATAAATAATCGTAACACATTGGCCATTTAAAGTGTGATAAACCGGCTATTACACTATGTGCAAATAGTTTTGCGTGAAATACGGCGGGAATGACAGGAAACGCGCGAGTCTTAAATCCCGTCTCGTAATACTGAATTATTTTATTATGGCGTATGCTACGTACTTGCATCGTTGGCGAAATTCGCGCATCCATGTTTCGGTCTTCATTATCATTAATTTATGACACGAGCATGTATTACAACACCTGGAAGTGTCGCGATAAGCTTAAGAGCGTAGATTACGGTAGACGTACCTATCGCTTACGTAACGCAAAGTATTCTGTTTCATAATCTAAAATATGGCTTATTCTTTAATACGCTAAGTAATTAATTAAGACGGATTATGAGCAAGTAATCCACTCCCGCAATTCAAGAACATGTGTATATATAATTATGTAATTATATGTATTACGAGTATTAAGTCAGTGTATCCTATGTAATTTTTATATAATAGAGTAAAGATTCGTATTGATTATATTTTTTCATGAAATAAAATAAAATTCTTGTATGATTATCTTTTCAGAATCCAGTCTTCATCCACCTGCGTCATTATATTTGACTTCGTTCTATATTTTGCAAAAAATATTCGCTTTCTCTCTTAAATAAAGGATGTAATCAGCGATAAATTAATAATCAATAATCAGAGAGTGTTTAAATTCATTACAGGAGTACATTTCTTCTGTATAATTTTGTTCTGTAGTTTCTCTTTGCTTTGCCAAAAAATAATTCATTTTGTTAGGAAGGGAACGAGATGACTCGACTGGATTGGATTGCTAATTCTCTGTGGAGAGAATTCAAATTTTAACCTAATTCCGACCTGCTGCTCGACGAAAGATTCGACAGATCCTCCCTCTCCCTTCGAAATTCCACTTTGAAAGCAAACCTTAAGCTACGGTAAGGGCCGCTACGTGGTAGTAGGTCAGTAATGCCGAGGGAGAGCAGCTGTATATATTCGCGAGTACGATGGGTGGGGCCGAGAGTTGGTCTCCAATCAATAAACCTCCACCCGACGACATTCAGACTCGGTCACGGGTGGTCCCGCGGACGTGCGCGTGCTCTGGAAAATTCCAAGCCACCGATCGTGCGCATTTTTCTTAAGAAATATTGCATAAAGGTTCCGGAAGAATTTTTCTCTATCGTAAGATATGTATTATAAAACATCTCTTTTGGATTAATTCTCGGAAAATGTACTACAAAAGCTAGATGTTTGAATTTTTTCTTCATCCATTTGTGTGTGTGTGTGTGTGTGTGTGTGTGTGTGTGTGTGTGTGTACGCGCGCGCGCGCGTGTATATGTGTGTGACGTAAAGATTTTTCTCTTAATTTCGAAAATTAAAAACTTTTTTCTATTTATTTTCACAACGCTGAATTTACATAAAAAATTAAGACCTCTATTACATAAATTTTTTATATTTCATATATACAAATCAATGTATGTATAATTCATATTTAGTAAATTATTTTCTAATTAAGAATTAGAGTTATAAATAAATTTTCTTTCCCTTCAAAAATAATAATGGAATATCTTTTTACCTATATCTCTATGGAATCCACCAAACTAATTAAACTAGGTGCTATTCTATAACTTTCTGTAACTTTCTGTACGCACCTATCAATAGTTATCTGTGTCATTATGTATTTTGCGCCGATATTTTGTGTGATTGCATCACAAAACGATAATTATCGATAGATATATATAAAAAGATAAATGTATATAAAAAATTACAGAATAGCACTCCTGAAGACAAAAGTTAAATATACTTTATTTTTTGCATCTTATTTATTTTATAAAGAAAACTCAACTACAAAAAAATATTTTTTAAATTACAAAAAAGTTCATTTTAAATATAAAGACAATAAATTATAAAATTTAAACTGTTTGATTATAATATTTTCTATCCTTTAATACGTCAAAATTACAAATTATCTTATTTGTAA
>Ga0157364_1001792_pt1 | contig 18954 bp, 18 predicted proteins | sample AttsexASBM2_FD_111476 | JGI IMG/M metagenome (GOLD analysis project Ga0157364, IMG submission 111476) | Fungus gardens microbial communities from leaf cutter ant in Ribeirão Preto, State of São Paulo, Brazil - Atta sexdens ASBM2 | ecosystem: Host-associated > Fungi > Mycelium > Unclassified ...
AAAAAAAGTGATTTGTTTGTTTTTTAATAATTTATAAAACTGGTTTAAAGAAATATAATTTTTAAAAAAAATTTTTTTTTGTTATTTTTTTTTATAATTTTATTTTTTTTTTTTTTTTTTTTTTTTTTTTTTAATATATTAATGTAGCTTTTGTTGTTAGGCGTTAAATTTGAATAAGGCATCAATGCACGATACGAAAGTAGCAATAACGCCTCAGTGGTTTAACACTCAACAAAACAATTGGATCCAAAATATCCGACCTCCTATGATGCCTCCAATGGGCCATCTGAAAATACCGCCAGTTCCGCTGAATATGCCGCCTATGCAGCCTAACTTATTTTATCCAAAGTGGAATCCAAAATTACCACCGACTCCAGCATTCATGCAACTCGCATCGTATAGCCAAAGCAGGCAATTGCAAATGAAACATCAGATGCAACAGAATCATCAACAACAGAAAGGTCCTCAGAATGGATCAAAGATGGAAATAAGAAATAGCACCGCGTTTGTTCCATTACAAGCTCAGAAAAAGAGCAGAAATGCCAGCGTACAACAAGCCTCGAAGGAGATGAATCCGAATGTTAAGAAGAGCTCCAGTCCTTCAAAAACGCAACAACAACCACAAAAACAGAAACAAGAAGAAACGTTGCCCAAGGTTTGTAAATCGTTTCTTTTTTGTCTTTAACGTTTATAATTAAATTACTGATTTTTCACACACAGAAACAGAAGCCAGAAGTTGTAAACAAGGCTAGGGAAAAGATAGCGTCAAACGAGCCGCAGCTACAAGCGAAACAACAACTGCAGCTGCAACAACAGCCGCAACAAAACACAGGAAAATCGTCCAAGCCCAGGAAATCACGTGTCGCTGCAAAATTCGGCACACAACCCTTGTCGAACGGTGGTGAATCCCCTCAGTGAAAAACTGATTTTTGGATAGGGTAGATCTTTACAAATTATATGTAAATACAAGATAATTATACCGATCCATTCTTTCCCGCCATCGTTCATTTTCTATATTTTATAATAAAAACAGATCTTTCTCTCAAAAGATTTCTAATGGGCCAGTATATATATTTCATTTCGAAAACTTTATATTGATGCATTCAAAAATTTTTCGTACTTACATACGATCGCATGTCAGTGCACCATAATACTAGATCCTTTCAAGTCAAATGTATATACACTGAACACGTAATGTATAATGTAAACAAAACAAGTGAGAATGATTATTTTGTATCGAATGACTGTTTATTTTGTATCTTACAATCACGACGCGCATATATATACATATATATATATGTATACATATATATTGGCGTATAATTTGTATTGACTTTTATGTTTTGATTTTGTGATATTTCATCAAGGTAACAAGTTATTTTGCAATTATGAAAAGAAGTCTAATATTATTTATTTAGATATATTTTAAAATAATGGAAATAATATATGCACAAAATGGCAGAACTAAATAATGTAAGTCTGGTAGATACATGATTTTTATGTTCCCTTTTTTGTTTATAAATTTTTTTATTGTAAAATAATCGTGCACGACGATCGGTCTATACTGTTTTTTACATTATTTTGGCATGCCATTTTTTTCTTTTTTGAGAAAAAGGTTAGTAACATAACATATTAGAACTACAGAAATAGACTGATTTTATCATTTAATTGTGTATCGCGGTTTTTAGAAGATAGCCCATTTTTTAATGCAAAATATTCGACTATTTGCATATAGGCGTCATTGTATGAGACAACTTTTTAACGTATATGTTAATACATATATTTAAGACATTGAGAAAGTGATATTAAGTCCATAAATAGAAATATATATATCTTTGATTTTTCCATTCCTTTTTTCTGTATTATAAACAAAACGGAAATCAAAATTAAGCAGAAGCATAAACTCCAAGATGTTCTAATCTATACAATAAAAAAAGCACAATATATAATTGCTAAATATATTTTGCAATCTTTCTATCTTTTACATTATTTTTTAAATGATTTTATGCATCTTTCTTATCTCCAAACAAACCTTTATTAAATCATTAATTATTACTATTATCACATTATTAAGTTTTAAGTTTTAGCCTACTTCGTACAAAACCAATATATTTGTATTTCATTCATTTTGAATTGCTTCTTTAAACTTTGTGATTAAAAGGATTAAAGAATTCGAAATAACTCATATTTTTTAATATTCTCATATTCCTCGGAACATACAAAAAGAAATAAATTGGATTTATACATTACTTTCTCGTTTCTATATACAGTCTTAACCAAAAATATTAGGTATCTATATATATTTTATACTTTACATAACGATTAATAAGATATTTAGGTATCTTATTAACTATTATAACTCGAAAATTAATTTACAACATTTATTGTGAGTTATACTTTGTTTTAAGAACTCTTTAAACTTATGCTTAACCAGTAGGAAACAATACAAATAAAAAAATTTTAATTAATGAAAAAAAATACAGATGCCTAATATTTTTAGCCAAGGCTATATATTTCACTGTCTTTACTGTAAATATATTTTTTATTATCGCTATTTATTTTGCATCACGTGGACTTTTTTGTATTCGATACACTAAGCGCTTCTATCATACAATCAATGAATATCTTACAATTCAAGTAAATAAATCTGTATAAAACACAATTATATACATTATGCAGCATTTATTATATGAAGAGATAAATTATACTAACGTCTGTGTGTTACATATATATCATAAATCGATCACTTCGTACAGTAAAATTCGTCAATCAACGAACATCACAAAAGTTCTATTGTCATATACCCGTCTTCTGACGGCATTGTTTATTAAACTCCTTTAGTACATCACAAAGTCGCCCCCTGTTCGTTCTCTCGCGCAAAATGCGTGTGATGTCCTCCTTTTGTAACACAGCGGCGAGGTTCTTTTGATTCTCTAGTCCAACGCGTAACCACTGCGCGGTCCATTCCGGACACGTTTTGTTCAATGCTAACAGAACTTCGGCGTGAGGCTCCAAGTTATTATGAGGCATTGCTCCACCTAATAGAAATTAATAAACAAAGAAAAAAAATTAATTAATTAAGAAATAAATTGATCGAATGTTTTCACATTTGCAGACATCCTGAAGTCTTTTACTTACCGACACAATGCAAAATCGCGGCAACAAGTTCCTGTCCAATTGGTTGAATGAATGTTTGCAAGTGCGGGCTCTGCACAATCGCATGACTAAGAAAATATCCGGCTGCTTTGGCTGTAGCTGTCTCTGGAAGCATTAGACAAGCAATCCCTGTAAAAAGAAATATAATTACATCGTATGATGATTTTCATATTTCCTTGGAAACATATGATGATGTTGCGCTTACCGCATTGCAACATATCCGGGATTTGATCTGGGATTTGCAACAATAACCGGGCATTTTTCTTACAGATCTGTGCTAGTACGCCCATATACGCTTCCATCAAGTCTGACCACTCGGACAGGTCGCCTTGCACTGATCTGCACACTTTCACGCCGTTCAACGTTAACGAGCTCATTTCTGCGAGCACCGGACTCACAACATTGTCTGGATCTCTGCCGAACAGTAGCACGAGTTGTTTTAGCAGATTCAATGCAGCTGGATGCGGCCAAATCTTATAGGAGGTCGACAAGATCGATAACAAAGGTCGTGCCTCAATCTCCGGCTGCCGTAAAGCCGCCACGGATCGTTGCGCGCACATATGCATTGCCTCCAGCGTGGCGTTGTCCTGACTCCACTCAGGATGTGTGATGATCTGATTAAATATCGGCAGCACGCCATCCAGTACGGCCTTGCCGATCACACCATCGATCGTGCTGAAGAACATGGTAGCCATCTTCAGATAATTCGTCACACCAAGCCGTGCTGTAAACAACGGCTGTCCCAACAGCTCCTTGATCTTTGTCACACACAATCCCAGTGTTGCCTCCAGGTGTAAAAGTTGCTCCTCCATAGAAGGCAACGCATTAAGTAATTTTCCAGCCGCATACATGAGTCGCAAACCTTCTCCACCACCAGGCTCGACATTCGGTAGCGTCTGACTGATAGTATGAAGAATGGATGGCGCATAAGGGCCGAGATATGGCCCGCACTCCCTTGTCAGATCCTTCAGTGCCATACTTGCGAATGGTGCTGTCATAGATCCTCTGGTTAATCCCTGAGTAACAAGGTGTAAGACTTTTTCTAGCCAGGGTTCGGGATGCTCTCCTATCCATTCAGCGTATGCACCCAGTGTTGAACAGGCACAAATTAGTACCTGGTGAAAATGAATCAAATACTTATGTTATTACACAAATATATCTTTTTAGAAAAAAAATCAAGTTAGCTAAAAATAAATTATATTTAGAGATGTTTGGAAGGAGAAGTGGTTTGTAATTAATCATTGTTTCTAAAAATGATCGTACGTACCTCTTCGGGATAAAGATGATAAGGTATGTGAACGATAATCAAGTTTATTAACGCAGGGATGTAACAATATTCCTGAGTACCGACGCTCTCGGATAGAGCTTTGAAGGCATGTAACGTTGACTCTATATGAGTCCATGGTGAATCTTCCAAGCTCAATTTTTGCCCGAGAAGTGCCAGCAAATCACTGCCGAGAACACTGTAACAATAATCCAATGTGTCCGCCACGTCCTGCCTGTAACATCTGAAGAGCTCGCGCTCGTCCGCGTTCCCTCTCTCACTCGGAGACGTGGGTAGCATTGATTTTCTCAGCAATGCCTGAGCCAGTCGGAAATAAATCGGCTTCAACGCTTCCAAAGCTCGGTTATCTAACGGTTGATCTAATGTAGCAAGATCGTCCTGTAACGCGTACCAAAATCCAAATGGGATACAGCTGCGCGTTTCATCGGTAGGATAACGTCCCTCCAGTTCCGAGCACTCCAATAACAGCTCGATCAATCCCATGGCCGTCCATGTATGTGCCTCGTTGGAATTCTCAGCCAGAGCAACCAGAAATGCTCGACTGTGAGCCTCTCCGATGGCGGTTAATATCTCGCAAAAGTATTTTCTATTATACTGCTTTGCTAACAATACTAAATTCCTGGCCCATTCCCAGAATGTTTGCGGCCGTTTATGAAGCTCATAATGCGTTACGATCATAATTAAACAATCTTGTACTATATCCCAGCTCTTGAGGTTATCATCATCGCCATGATTCTCGTCTCTAACGAAAGAAATTGATATTTTATTTAATAATTCAATAATCCGCATCTATTAGATATAATTTTCTCTATTGCAAATTAAATTTAATGCTGGTTCAACATATATTAAATAATTGATAGATTATATAAAAGCCCATTTAATTATTATACTTGTAATCGTTTACATTAAGTAATACATTACGTAATACAAAAGACTATTATCGCTTAACAAAGCTTTGTAAAGATACATAAGAGAATGTCATACTATGACCCAAAATATAATTTATTTTCTTACTAATATTTTATTTAAAAACTTTTTTCTCGAGTATTTAACTTTTTAATAGTGTAATATTTTTCTGTGAAATTGTATCTTTTTAGGGCTTTTTAATCATGTTGACCCAAACAATATAATATATTTGAACACAGCAAAATTAACGATATTATTGTTTTTTTTTATAAAACTTACTTATTAGGTGCATAGTGACCTGCAGCCACTAATAAATAAGGATAGATTTGGCCGCTAGTCTCTAAAGGTAATTGGCCGATCTTAAGCCATAATTGAGCGCATTCCAGTCCCAAGGAATATAATATACCATCATTGCCTTGAGAATCTGGGTTACACATTGAAAAAACCTGTTGCAAGAACCAGGCAGTTTGGCACCAGCTGTTGATCAAGTTGACAAGAGCTTCCCGCAGTTTGGCATTCTTTGCTTCGTGTCTCTTCTGATACTGAAATTAATCATAAGTTTATCAATTTGAACTTATTAAAAAATAAAAATTAAATAGTTCCATTTGTATACATTTTATATTTTACCTCAACAGGAAGCGTTGAGAGCACTCGAAGCAATAATTCTAACGCAGATGGGGAATCATAAGGTAAAATGTCGAGCAATTCGTCGACTATACTCCTATCATGTTCCCTGTTTTCTGCACTGTAAACGTTGGCCACAAATGCGGCTAACTGAAATCATATATTAAATAATTACTAAATTGTATGAATTTTAATATAACAGAATTCTAAATGATGGACATTCAGAGGACATTTTATGTTCTAGAATTATGTCCTAGGGACATTTTACATCCCTTGGATGTCTCAGTTAATTGTGTTATGTAAAAATTCAATAATATACATAATATTCTTAGTACATAATATTTTTAGAATGTTATAAGAATGTTACTTATCACTTTTAATATTCATACAACATTCTAAAAATAGTGTGTATTATAGGAAAGATCATTTAATTATTTTCTTTCTTTTCTTCAAATAACAAAAAAGAATATATTACCGCTTGACAAAGCTTTGTAAGGATGCATAAGGGTATGTTAGGTCTTTTCACACTATTGAGCAAACGTTCCCTTAACACCGGATACTCAGCTTCAGGCACTTCATTCCATTGCTTGGATATCTTGGCATGCAGAGTAGTTGCCGCAAAAAATTGTACCTCGTATGACTGCAAAGATAAGGCTTTATCATCAAAGAAAAAGAAAAAGATAATGAAATCCATATCGTGTTCAAACTATTTGTCATATATTTTTACAAATTGTACAACAAATTATGATATGATTTGTTATCAAAATATTTCCACTACAATCACTTTAAAGTTCAAGAGCAATGTGAAGACAATCATTTTATTATTATAACTGTAATACTTTTGGAGTAATCAGTTAAAAAACATTATGAGTCGCAAGAGAAACATGTGTAAGAAGACAGATCAGAAATTTCGCAAAATACAGAGAAAGAAAGATAAAAACAATCCTGGAATGCTTTCCATCTAGTGACACAAGTTGACAGATATCATTCTATTCTTTTTTCTTGATATTCAACGAATAACAGAAATGATACTTGTGTCACCAAATAAAAAGCAGCTCTGGCTGACATAGGTACCTTGGAAGGATCTAATAGTTGCCACACGAAGTGCCAGGCCTCGGGCGAGGTTTGCACTTGCAGAAGCCACGAATGCGCCTCATTGCTACCCGCTGAGTAAAATTGCCTGACCGCATCATCAACGATCGTTGCATAATCCATACCAGGTGCTTCGTGCAACACGTTTGCTTTGATAAGTTCTTCTTATTAAGGCAGGTCGCACACGAAGACCAACACGATGGCTGGGACTTCGTAATTGACGTTCATACATCTAACACGTCCCACCGATCGTGCGTTCTTACGATTTCTTATCATTTTACTCTTCCGAAATATTCGATCAGGCGCAAATATTTTTCCATCTGTACAGTAACACACAACCTAATCTAACCTGATTCTCATCTAACCTGATTTTGCCTCATTTTTCCTCTTCTTCTTCTTCATCGGTAGATGGCTCCATCTGACCGATTCGTTTCCGTCTCCTTTCTTCCTCGGAGTCAGAAAGTCTGTTCTTTTTCGAAAAATTTTATCTCATTCTAACTTATCCAGTTCAGAACTTGGGATTGAAACAGAACAGATCTACAGAGTTTTTGCGCAGATGCTCGCTGCTCGACGCTTGCCGCTTGCATCAGCTTGCATGACGCTTGTTTGCCGATTAGTCCACCATGTGATGAGTGATTAGTCAATCAAATGTTTTAAAAGCAGTTGTAGCAATTTATAGATTGCAGAAACCAAGTGAGTCTTTGATCGTACTTGGTTGTACTCAGCTACCTAAAAAAAACGATTGTAACGGAAATGAATCGAAAGCCAGCTACATGGTTAATGAAGCATTGCAGAAAAATTATAAAGTCTGATGGTGTTTATTTAAAATGTGAATGCTGTACAGAAAATTCATATGATGTTTTCTTCGATGATCATAATCTAATGATATTACATTTATACGAAAAGCATCATATATCAGAATTAACCAAATATCGGCATCGTGAACTTCTAGAGGAATGTTTTGATATTAAACGTTTATCACAATGTGAAATTGGAATATGTCATGTGGGTAATTGTCGAAGAATGACTATTTGTCATAATAGTAATGCTTTCCCTTTATTAAGTCATTTGGTCATGTATCACACACACAGAGAAAAATTTAGAAAAGCAACGAGTATAGAAATCGGACGGCAAATACTGATGAATTACTTCATATTAAATACCACAGCAAAATGTTCATTTTGTTGGAAGTATTTACCCTTGGAAGGCTTAGAATCAGATCCTGCTGAAGTACTGATGTCCTTAAGTACTCACTGGAACAATCATTATAAGTATGAAAAATAAATTTTTTTACTAAATTTTTCAAAACACATTAAAAATATGAGGTCTGTTTTTTATTGTTGCACTCTGAATCGATGCAAGTTGAAGTGAAATGTATATTTGTTTCACTTCATTTTTGCATTGTGTGTACCAGTTTAGAAAGTGTAGCAATAAAAAACAAACTTATTATTTTATGCATTTTGTTTGTTTTATTTTAATAATTTCATAATAATTCGAAAAATATAGATGACATGATTAAAATTGTAATTGCAAACATATATTTTCATTTTACATTTGAAATTGTAAATTGATGTTATATGTAGAATAAGTATCCTGATATATAGGTGCTCTTAGATAAGAAAAAGCTATTTTATCATAAGTACATATGAATATTTATATATCTAATGAGATTTTACCATGTTATCACAATTTTTTGTAATTAATTTTTATTAAATATTTTGACAATCAACATTATTATATGATTAATATTATATTGATATGTATATTTTATGCCGGTCACTGGTAATCCACACATCGTAGTGGAAAAATCACATAAAATTGGCATGGCACGGAACGTATCATGTAAAATAGCTGATACAAAAATTAAACTCACTATTAAATGATATTATGGATTTTATAGAATTACTCCTGATCGACCAAATAAAGTGTCCATACAAGCAGAACTACAAAAAGCAGAAGAAAAATTAAAAAGACGGAGAAATCATGATTCAGAAATTAAAAAAACTTATTCTGCAAGTAGACTTGTGGATGATGTTGAAAAAAAATGCGTTCGACCTAAGCTAATGAGGGATTATAAAATGACGTATGTGTCAGATTTTGTAGGACAATGTACAATTTGTTTAGAAAATGTTGTATACAATAGCGGTGATTACCTTATAAAAAACCATTGGGAAATGAATCATGGGTCTAAATCTAATATATATAAAGACATAATACAAAAAAGAGAAGTACGTCAAGTACTAAATAAGTATCAGATAGATGGAAGCATGGCAAAGTGCTTCAAATGTGATGCAGAAATGGACTTGGAAGAAAACATTAAAACAAAACTGATTCCGTTACTTTTACATTGGCACACAGGATTTCATAGTAGGTATGAAAAAAAAGTAGAGTTTATGCCAAAATGGGCGAAAATCGATTTTGTTTCTATAATTGCATGATAATTTGAAAATAGAAACAATATTACGAATAGAATTTGTTTAAATTATTTTCCATTTCATTACTTTGACAATAAGAAGAAATATAATTATAAAATAATTTCTGATATATATAGATATGTATAATTATAATACGTATATAATGCATTATTAATATATTGGATTTTCTTCTTTATCTAGTTTAGGAATAAAACGGAAGAAGAGACAATTAAAAAATCTACGACAAAAATTGAGAATAGGAGACACAGTGAAAAATATAGAAGAAACATGGCAAAACTTTATCTGGCAATTACTCGATCAGGAAGAACGTGCTCCTAATAAGTAATTATTCACTTGTATTTGATAACATAAATGAGTATGAGAATTAAATATTAACTTTTTTCAATAAAATATTTATATTATATTAAGAAAAAAACATTATTTATATTATATTAAGAAAAAACAATCATTTGTATTATATTGTTTTATATTATTTGTGAATTAATAGCTTACGAAATACTTTTTCTAATTTTACAAATTTTTTTAGAACATAACTGTACAAATTACCAATTTATATGTACATTACAAATGTAAAGGATTGATATATATATATAAAATCTTAAAAATGACAATTTTGATAACTGAGTGAAATGCATACTTCTAATTAAAATACTAAATACTTCCATAACATTTTCTGTTGTTTATAATAAAACATAATAATTTCTTTTTTTTTTATGAATATGTAAATACAGTCCTGGACCGAGCACTTTGAGGGATAATGAGATTGTAAGAATAAGAGTGACAAAACAAAGTAAAATACGAAACACTACGACAAAGAATCCTTCGATTTCGACACCACCATCCAAACGGAGGAGAAGAAATTAGGAGAAGAAATTAAAACAATAATGCTGGTAATTATTCGCTTTGTTTACATTATCCAAGTTTATATCACGTAAAGATTAATTATGTAACTTTTTGTCTAACCCATAAATGTAAATTCTTTTTCATTGAAGTTAAAAAAATTTTTCACTTCTCACATTTTGTATCATATGGAAAAAGATACACGATGATAGAACAATTTTCTAATCAATTTAATGCGACTAAGAGAAGTGTTGTTAAAATTACTTGATGTAGCACTATACGTACTGAAAGATTTTAGTAGCGCTAAGAATTAAACAACTTTCCGATTTTGTATATGATTTTTGCAGTTTTTCTAAATTGATATATAATACACGTTTTGAAAGAAGTTAAATCTGTCAGAAGCGATCACACGCAATTGATTATAAGGAATACAGAATGAATATTTAAAATTTAATTTGGTCCTTCCTTATTAAAGTATCTTTGTGCGTACAATTTACACTCTTACTTGCAACGGCTCTGAAAAGAATAATAATTAATAATCTAATGAAATGTGTACAATTAAAATATTTTACAAAATTAATTATCTAAATACTCTTTTTATATATTTATCATTTTTTGACAGATTCAGTTGAATAGACAGCATCATGAATTCTGTGAAAGCGCAGTATAGAAACCATATTTGGTTGGGACTATTTATCAAAGAGAAGAATAATTCTGATAAGCGATCGTAATAAGATCAAATTATCTTTTATAAATATAATCTATATTGATAAAATAAATATGATCTATATTATATAATCTATATTATATAAAACATATTTTATTAATAATTTTATTAATAACTTTTTTAAACGCTAAGGAAATATTTAATTTGCAAAATATAATATTAATATAGCATTATTATTTTTATAGAAAGATTTTTGCGTAATAATGTACTGAAACGTGTTAAAATCGGACGTTTACGTTTCTTGAAAAATTGGCATGCGACGAATAGAACACAGTAACTAAAGAATGTGAATTATAAAAATTAACACGTATATCTTTTTGTGTTGAAAATTAATAATTAAAACAAATATAATATAGCCAATAAAAACTAAAATCATAAAAACAATATTATCAGGGAATAACTATATCTGCAATAACTAGTATCCTAATAAAAAATTTAGATACGATATAGTTTATTTGGAATGGCCAAATAACGCAGTTTATTTTATTCAATGTACACGTTGTTATAATTTTATTCTTGTTTTATTGGCATTAATTTATATTTGCATATTATTATTTCTATTCTACAGCATTATACAAATAACTTAGAACATTTCTTATTAATAATGTTTTTAGTATATTTGAATGTATATATATATATATATATATATGTATATATATGTGTGTGTGTATATATATATATATATATATATATATATATATATATATATATATATATATTATAAAAAATCTATCGCACATCATTCATTTAGGGTTTCATTTGCCTACAAAATGATTGCCTACAGTTTCGTTTGCACACAACTATATTGTATATATAAAATAAGAAAATCATATTAACACTTTGTACATCATTACTGACGAATCCGTGTTAAATTGCGGTGTCCAAAATGGATGTGCATAGGTACATATAGAACAAAAAATCTTTTTCTATATAGTTCACTTTATTTATCGAATTTTTGTAAATTTTAGAATATATTTACATTATATAATCATTAGAATGCTCACAATGAGTACTATACATTATTTAGTATCATTGAAAAATTTGATAAATTATTCTTATAATACTGCGGATTATTGCATGGAACTTAAAGTATCCTAGGACTCAAAGTGGGATTTGCAAGTGTAAGGAAATATATTTTTTGTTACATGCTGCTTTGTATTCTTTCAGTTTCAACGTGTTTCAACTCAACTATCCCACCGAAAAAGTTAGGATAATGATATTGTGATAGTGATTCTCAAAATCGCGCAATTACTTGCAGCTTGCGATGAATGTACTCCACGACGTATTTCTTCCACTGCTAGGAAACTGTAAAGAATATTCAATTTAATTTTAACAGCTATATTGCTAAGATGCTATTACTATATGTTACACTAGATATCAATTTTTAATTACTACACAAACAAATTTAAAAAATTAAAGAAAGTCAGGAGTAAAATAAAAAATGTATGAATTTATATTTTAGTTTATTAAATCTAGAAAATAAAAGTTTGTATTAAAATATAATGTTACCTCGGCAAAAATCGCATCATAATATCTTCGTCATCAGTACAGACAGCCGGACCGACATCCTGATCTGACCAGGTATCTTATGATTGACATTTGTGGATATCCCGGCTGCTAGATATTCCTGTGTGTCTGTTGTGACTATACTGATTGTATTTATACGACTGTACTGATTGTACATTACTTTCCTTGCTTCCTTTTAGCACGTTTTTATCATCTTCTATGTCGCTCACGTGTGATCCACAATTTATTAGATTCGATATGACATTCTAGATACAGCAAGAATCTAAGAAATATCTAAGAAATAATCATAAGATGAAATGAGCTGAAAGAGCTGACTTCTCTCTCAATACCTTCCAAAAGTTTGATTGACTTATTCGCCTTTCATCTATTCCATATCTCCTTGTTCGTTTGCAAAAATTCATTGAATCCTATATTTATAGCAAAATTCGTAGCCAAATTTCTAGTAGGGAATGTTTCGTATACTCCATTACTTTACGAGCGATCGAAATGGCATTCTTCTTTTTGCAGTCCTCTCACTGCACCTACATTCATCGACATTCTATCGAAAAGAATACATTTTTTGAATGTAACTACTGTATAGTTTAACGAAACAAGAAAACTACTTTTATTATGTCAATTGTCTTTATTACTCGTTCATAATCATAGCATCTAGCGTAGTTTCTCCAGATTCATCTAGACTACCACCAAAATCTCATAACCCTTTTGCATTGCAGTTCTTCGCTCAGGAAACATTCTTCCTCTATTGCGTTCAGAGCACTTCCAATTAAATATTACGTCTCATGCTTAAATAATAATTAACAAAATGTTTTAGATATCTAGACCTATCTAAACTATTTTTTTTTTCTATATACAGCCTACACATGTAGATGTCATATACAAAATATCCAAAAGATATTAGCGCATCAAAGTACTATCAAAAATAATCGTATGAAACCAGAATTTAGAGTAGCTCATAATAAAGAAAAAATAATGTGGAACTCTACTTATATTGTGGCCCCTCTTTTAAATTCTGTTATAATTAATATGCAAATTTTGCAAAAGATCTTGTTCTTCAATTATTGTTATAACTGATGTAATTTTTTTATTGACAACTGATGTTCATGTTTACATCAACGTTTTTTCACGATATTTTTAAAGCAAATTTAATGTAATTTAAAGTTCATGAGTAACAAGATTATATCTTAAATTCTTAAATCTCATTTTATAAAGGTAAGCTTGAATAATTCATTTTAAAGTATGAATAGATGTGCAAATTAACAAGTTTCATCGAATCCATCATATTGCGGATAATTGCTGCATTGAACGAAATGTAATTTAGGGCCTAAAATAGGATTTGCAACATAATAAGGAAACGCCAACATTCCATTACACGCTGCTCCGTATTCTCCTTTGTTGTTCAACGCGATCACTCCGCCGAAGAAATTAGGATAATACTGGGCGATTCTGCTTATTGCCTTCTTAGCAGCAATGTTCGGCGTTGCACCATTACGCATTTCTTCTACTGCTAGAAAGCTGTAAAAAATACTCAATTTAATTTCAACAACTGTATTGCTAAGATATAATATATTATATTAGACATTAATTTTATTTATTTAACAAATTTAAATAGGAAAATTAAAATAGGAAAATTAAGATTAAAATAGAATGCATACAAATTTATATTTTAGTTCATTAAAATGTACCTAAAAAATATATATTTATACTGAACACTTTCCAACAAGAAACACAAATGACACAGTACAATAGTGACTTCTAACATCCTTTGCTAAATATGTTAAACAAAGATGAAATGATCAATGTGTTACATTGTGTCTCGCTAGAAAGACAATTAATATGTAATATTACCTCGGCAAAAATCGCATCATAATATCTCCGTCGCCGGTACTGGCAGCTGCACCAACGTCCTGATCGGCATATGCGCCAGCTCCTGCAATAGGAGAATCTCCAACGCGACCTGGTATCTTATACTTGGCGCCATTTGTAGATGTTCCAGCTGCTACTCGTCTCTGTGAGTCTATCGCGAGTATACCGATCGTGTCATGATTTTTCTCGTTTCCTATTAACACATTTTTATCATCTTCTATGTTGCTCGGGCAATATGGTCCACAGCTACTTGTTGGATTTGGTATAACGTTCTAAATATATACAGCAAAAATATATATCATAGAAATAATCATAAAATAAAATGTACTGAAAGAATAAGAATGACCTCTCTCTCAATACCTTCCAAAAGTTGGGTTGACACTTGTTTGTCTTCCACTGTGTCCACATCTCCTTAGATTCATTCGTTTGTAAAGATTCCTGCTTGAATCCCATATTCACAGCAAAATCTGTAGCCAAGCTCCCAACTAATAAGGAATGCTTTGTGTGTTCCAACACCTTGCGAGCAACCGAAATGGCATTCTTCACATTCCGCAGTCCTCCTACTCCACCTACATCCATCTTTGTCCTATAAAAAAAAATGCCTTTTTTGAATATACTACTAATATAGTTTAATAAAACAAGAAAGCTGCTTTTTTTGTTGCTTCAATTGTCTTTACCCATCCATAATCATAGCATCTAGTGTAGTTTCTCCAGATTCATCTGGACTGCCACCAAATCCCACCGTCTTTCTACATTGTTGCTCCTCGCACAGGGAACATCCTTCTTCTATCGCGTCCAGAGCACTTCTCTTCTGATTATGTATTACATCCCATGCTTAAATAAGTAACAGTATCTTTAAATTAGCAGAGATTGCATATCTTTCACTCTTGACAAGTTAATACAGTTAAATATCTCAAATTAATATACCTTTTTTCATTGCATCTTTGTAATCCCAGGTGATCACTATCACAGGATAACTATTGTTAAGAGTGCCAAGATTCCGTTTGTTAATTGCATTAATGAGCGAGCGAGTTTCAAGGAAAAATAAAATTCTCATAAAGCTGACTGTCTTCATCTTGCAATTTCTGCCTATAACTTCTGGAGATGTATGGTATCTACAGAAGCATTAAATAGCATTAATTTATATATGTAACAATAGATAGCATAAAAGGGGAAAATATCTCTGATAAGCAGAAAATATATTATAATTAATACTATTGTGTTACACAAATGAATAGAGTCATTCAGATAATAATTCAATGTACTATAATCAGAAACTATCAGCAATTAGAAATTGCGAATTTTGTTTGTCTGGAGAATATCATTTAGATCTATTAGACTGTATTTTTTATAGCAATTGCCCTGAGTAATTATGTTATCACATTGTTAGTGTTTGATTTTTTGACGGGTACACTGGCCATATGTAAACATTGCATCAATGCACATGTATCATATACAGGGTGTCAAAAAATATTGTTAACACATTGTCAAGGTGATATTATTCTGATATTATCAAACTGACACTATTCTGATATTATCAGTTTGATTTTATAGAATTAATATTTAAACGACTGGTTCATAATATAATTAATTTTAATTAATTAATTAATTTTTATTTAATTTTTTTCATATGTGGATTACGAAAAAAGATTGTTTTATAACAATCACCGATGAGGTGATACTAAAGACTCAACCTTGAGCAAATTTTCAGCGATATGAAAAGGATCCGGAAATAATGAAGAACACTAACATTATCGACAATTGATATAAATTTGCTATTATATTTACATAAAAATTTGACTCGTACATTATTAAATTTATAATTTTTTATTACACAAATATTACATAAATAAATATGTATCTTTGTAAAGCTATAATAGCCTATATTATTATAGGAAAATTACAATTTTTTCTTTACAGTTATCATCTCTGTTGATAATAAACTTTGATGATAGTAAGAAAGTCATAGGAATTGATCAATCACAATTAAATCTGAGAAGAATAATCGACTATGATTGGTCAATTTCTTATGACTTATGACTTGCTCCGCTTGCTAGCTTCATTGTAAATGGTCCTTTATTGTAGAACCTATCTTCTATTAGTTGCTGTGAGTTACCATAAGTAAAACTTGACACATTATTGCATGCCGCAGAATAATGCACAGAAATTAGATGCGTCTGTAGTGGCCTCGTTTTTCATTTTTATTGCCATATCTTCCACTCGTTGACATGAATAAATTTCATTGACGACACCTAACTCATTATGTGTGCGAGATAGTGCTCATCTTTAGGAATTATCCAGGAGGGAGACGTCTGCGATACAGATCGTACAATAATCGTTGTTTAACGTTAATTAGTCAAAATACTTCGAGCAGCTCTCAGGTGTAATCTACTAATTATATTAAATTATCTTTTTATTTCGACTGTACGAAATGTCATTCAAAAAGGATCTAAGATTGCTCGTGAAGCCATACTATTTGATAAATATCCTCCTCAGTGTTTCCTACATCATCGCCAAACGCCTTCCTGTAATCTGTAATTATATATTTGCTCAAGACGGCTGCGAATTCGATGGGGTAAGTGATGCTAATTTGTCGGCGATTTTAACCAAGGTTATACTTACATGTCATACATTCCAGATCATGTTTATACATTTTTTTGTAATGTTTACATTGTACTATATGAGTTGTACTACACGAATTCTTTTTCATGTAGACAATATATAAGTAATGTAGATCATAAATACAATATAGAAAAAATGATTAAATTTTACAATTACTGATTTATCTGACTTTAGTCAGATAATAATAATATAAAAAAATATAAAATAAAAGCCCAGTGTAATGATAAAGAATATGATAAGAATGAATGATAAGAATAAGGGTTTTAATAATCCATAGATTATTTGAATAAATGGTATATAAAATAGTACGAATAGTTTACATTATACACTTTTCGATTTGTTTTTACAAGTACTACATATTCTTAAAGTTTGATATTACCTTTTTTGAACACCCTATACACATAAATGTAGATTATTATATTTTATGCATAATATAATTCTGAGTTTAACTCTGGATTATAGCAATAAAGCCTGGTAGGCTAACGTTACTTTGACTTTAAGCGAGACTTAAAACTTTCTTTATCTTGTTTTAAAGCTCAAAAAGAGACAAAGAGTTTTAAGCCTCACTTAAAATCAAAATAATGTTGGTGCAATCAGGCATTTGAACTCAAAGCAAATATTTTTAGTTTATTGTATATCATATATATCATACAATCTGTATGATTGACACTATGAGATTCCAAATTGTAGATAAAACTTAGAACTTTCCTTTATCAATCATCACAAGACAGAGATTTACTTGTATTTTATATTTTAAACAGGACATTCTAGAACGTAGGTTTTTATAATTGCAGATGAGAATTAACATTTAATTATTTCATTAACAAGTACTTATGTTTTTAGAGGGAGACACAGATTCTCTTTTTCCTCATAACTGTTGTTATGATAAGGACAAGAAAGACCGGCAGCGTGACCATGATAAATTACTTGACGTCCAGTTTCATGTATACGAAAGGAGCAAACTTGATCTTGTGGTTCTATGCGGACGTGCGGATGGGCATTCTATATGCATTTATTTTTATACGTAAGAGAAGACTATGGGCAGCAGCATGATAGACAAAATGTCGGCTAACTTGTTATCGTTTATGGAAAATCTAATGTATGTAACTGAGTACATGAATACGATAGAATTAATTTTAATTGTTTCCCATAAACAGTACAACAGTTGGCCAACACTTTACCATCGTGAATTATTGACCATTGTGTCATAAGCGATCTAATAACACTTTGTGTGCAGTATTTGCATTAGTACTGCCAGAACCAATGTATCAAGGACCTGAGAACGTCATTTATTTACGTGGAGCCAATGGATTGCAGGAGGAATTACAACGTGACACCAGAATGGTCTGGCTAGTGGCATTTTACACTGCATGGAATCCAGCTTGTGTAACCTTTGCACCGATATTTTCTGAGCTCTCTGCAGAGTAAGTGATTTAATTAAATATATACTATTTGCAGAATGTTTATTTTGCATCTATTGCACATTTTCTTTGATAATTGAATTATCTTTAATTTCTAATTACACGTTATATTTATATTTTATTTACTTTGCAAAATATTATTTTTATATTATGTCTTAATTTAATTTAATTTAATTATATACTTGTATTCATAATTTTAATTATTTATTCGTTTATTTCTCTTTATAAAATATTAAATATAATTAATTTCCAAATATTATTATCTTATTCTTCAATTAAACAATCAGGATGGATAATATTATTAATTTATATAAAAAAATATTTAAAAATATACTTTTTAAATATACTTTTAGATCTACAGGATAGTTCTCTATACCAACGAAGAAAATTTCCAGCAAATACAAAATTAACAAAATTCTGCTGAACGGCTATATAATCTAATCTTTTTCTCTTCGC
>Ga0157364_1001793_pt1 | contig 18952 bp, 3 predicted proteins | sample AttsexASBM2_FD_111476 | JGI IMG/M metagenome (GOLD analysis project Ga0157364, IMG submission 111476) | Fungus gardens microbial communities from leaf cutter ant in Ribeirão Preto, State of São Paulo, Brazil - Atta sexdens ASBM2 | ecosystem: Host-associated > Fungi > Mycelium > Unclassified ...
CAAACTGAAAAGGAGCTTGCAGAACAGCTTGGCGTTACGCAGCAAGCCATTTCCGTACGATTACATACGAATAAAGATTGAATTTTACAAAAAAAAGCTCAGAACTTTTTGGTACACCTAATATTATAAATCATCTTGAATATAAATTCAAAGTAAATAAAAAAAATGTAAATAAAAGTAAATAAAAAAAATTCTGTTTTTTTTTATTATTTCTTAATATTTTTATTAAACGTATCTACTTCTTATTGATATAATATTTTATCTATGAAGAAAATTGCTGTTATATTTTTTTTACTATTTTCAAATGCAACATTAAAAAATCTCTATAAAATAATTTATTGAATGTTTTTAAAATATGTTTAATGCAGCCTTAAATGTGATTTGCTAATTCATTCTCCGTCCGAGATCTCAAAGCGATTTTTAACATTGTGAACGTACTTAAGAAAATAAAAATATAGTTTTTTATTTTTGCTGTGAACATATATATTAGATTGGTGCAAAAATAATATCGGTTTTTATGTTTTAAATTTTGGTGCTTTACTGTACAATAACGTTACATTCACGTTGTACATTTTCAAGTGCAGATTCCGCTGTTCATTGTGCTCATAATTTTATTCTTGGTATTACTTTGTGTTGAATTACTATCATTATTGTTAAAAATGGAAAAGAAGCAATTCCGAACATTTTTTTGTACGAGTTCAAACTAGGCTCTAAAATAGTAGAAACGAATCGAAAAATTAATGAAGTCCGGAAATTACAAACGAATGGAGAGTACAACGATGGTTTCAAAAATTTCGTAACTGAGAGCCTTGAAGATAAAGAGAGTCGTAAATGACATATAACCATTGATAACGAACAGTTAAAGACAATTATTGAATCGACTCCATTAAAAACCATTCGAGAGATTGCTCAGGAACTGAAGTTGATCACTTAACAGTTGTTTGTCATTTAAAACAAGTCGGAAAAGTAAAAAAGCTTGATAAATGGATTCCTTATGAATTGAATGAAAATCAAAGAAATCGTCGTTGCGAAATCTGTTCTGCTCTTATTCTGTGCAACAAAAATGACCCATTTCTTGATTGCAATTAAAACATGCGATGAAAATGCGATGGATTCTTTATAATGGACGATGATCTGCTCAATGGTCGGATTATGAAAGACCAAAACGCCCTAAGCCAAAATTGTATCAGAAGAAGAATAATGGTGACCGTTTGGTGGTGTTCAATAGAAATCATCCATTACAATTTTTTAAAATCAGGCGAAACTATCACATTAGAGAAATGAAGTAAGTTGTCTCGAAATTGATAAAATGTATCAGCGATTACAACAATGTCTAGCATTAGTCAATCGGAAGAGATTCTGTTTGAATAACAACGCTCATCCATATGTTGCACAACCATACTCTGCAGAAACTGTACGAACTTGGCTACGAAATTTGCCTCACCCAGCATACTTATCGGACCTCTCAATCGACTACCACTTCTTCTCGATCACTTCTTATAGGGAAAAATTTTCAATAACCAAGCTGCTGCTAAAATCACCTTCAGAGAATTTATTGATTCTAGAACTCCAGAATGCTAATGGAATAAAGAAACTATCTCATTGGCAAAAATATATTGATTCTAATGATTCTTACTTTGATTAATAAAGTTTATTATGAGTTTAGATATTTACATTTGAAGTTGAAGGTTAAAAACCGACATTATTTTTTGCACTAACCTAATATCGATTAATGACTAGCGCGCGCGTGCACATACACATACATATTGTATAAACTTTTGAGATTTGAAGCTCTTCAGTCCTCTGTGTAGCTCCATAAAAAATCAGTCAGACTATTGTTTAAATTATGTAGAAAATATATACGAATAAAACTATTGTATCAAATTAATAACGAGTAAAATCCAAATGGAACTATTTTTGTTAATTCAATTAACTCTAGTGATATGTATAATTTGTATAAAAAATTTAACAACTGGCGCCAAGTTAATTTCTGTAATATTAATTTCTCTGTAGAGAAAAGAACAGTATATAGATAATCTTGATATTTATCTTGATATTTTTATATTAAACAATAGCTCTAATTTTCTTCAAAAAATATTACATAAAAATTCATAAAATTTACTTGCACAAGTATACTTGACAAGTTACTTGAACGTGTGTAGCCGGTTTAACGAAATTGTTGCATCAAAAAAATAAAATCTAATTGAAAGTGGTATGTATTTTGTATCCATTCGAAACTTCTTATTCTGAAGTGTAAAGCCAATGAGAGCTGACACAGTTGTACGTATGTAATCAAAAATAATATATATGTGTCAATCAATAAAGTCATTGGAATCAAATTGATATGTTGTAACACAATAGACAAATGCTGTCAGTGAATCATCGTTAGATGTTGTCTAAAATTAAAAATTTATTAAGTCCGACTTTATTGTTACACTGAAGATGACCTAATCCTATGGTCGAAACATCTGTAATTGATAATTGGTATATATATTATTTTTGATTACTCACGTATAATTGTGTCGGCTCTCATTGGCTTTATTTTCCTTTATCGATTTAATTTTTGGAGTCTTTTAATTTTAATTGTTCTTATTGACTATTCAAAATATTTTATCAAAAAGTTATGTTACCTTACTGAACTAAATTGTTATCACAATATTAAAGAGAACAAAATAAAAAAATTCGACTTAAATAAAAGAATTTTTTAAAAACACTTGGTATTGCTAGACCTCCAAATATAATAAATATAATAACGTAATAAAAACAAAAACAATTTAGATAAAGAATGAAAAACTTGATAAAAACGCGACGGAAGTAAAAATAATCTCTGTGTGCGTGCGTGCGTGTGTGTGTGTGTGTGCGTGCGTGCGTGCGTGCGTGTGTGTGTGTGTGTGTGTGTGTGTGTGTGTGTGTGTGTGTGTGTGTGTGTGTGTGTGTGTATGCAAGCAAAATAGTGTTACAGATTACATTTAAATATTGAACATATGAAGAGCATGTAACAACCTAACTTTCCGCACGGATTAGCTCGCCGGAAACACAGATCGGAAACAAAAGAGATTCGAGGACGGTGAAAGAAAATACTCAGAATAATCAAATAATAAAAAACTTTATTAATGATACGCAAAATAATAACTACAATAATTACAAAGATACAACGCAAAGATGAATATAACAAAAATATGTATAACAGAAATATGTATAATATCGAGTGTCGCGACGTTGGATTCGTCACGAACGAGCACAGTAGCCAATAGACCTAAATGACGCGATAACGTCGCAATGAAGAAACACGAATGCGAATGCAAAGAATTTTGATTCCAAACGCCTAAACAAACGTAAAAAATTTGCAAACGCACATACTGGGAAACGCAAAGGACTTTTCAATTATTCGGAGTACTTCCGGGTATAGGCTCTCAACAAATTATTTTTTTTTTAATCATCAGTGGTCTCAGGCATTATCCTCGTATACGTACTTTTAGATTTTCAAATGCCTGAACAAACATAGAAAATTTTCATTTTTTACATATTTTACATATGATCATCAATCGTCTATTATTTAATTTGGGCTTACTTTTAATTTTTGCTCCACGAACGCTCCAAACTTCAATCACATCCTGAATTTTTTCTCGTATTTTTGAAAATACTAAAGACTCCTTATAATTATTATTTTGAATATTAATTGCTATTTTGAATATATGTGCATTACATAATTATATTTTTCGTATATTAAGATTTTTATTTATGATTTTTTATTTCAGCAAGTAAAACTGAATTTTAAATGATAAATCTAACGATCCTCGTGCTCTTCAAATCGTATACACTCCTTCAAAATGCATACACTCCTTTTCGTATCGAATTAAGTATCAGTGTCCGACTCTAACTTGTTTCTTTGTGAATTTTATGCAAACTCCTATTTCGTAAATACTGATTGCAGAGCTTTTATATAAAGTAAATATTGTCACAATATTTGCTTAAGTAATTAAGTAATTAATATTTTAATAAAATAATCAAAATATACCAAATACCATATGTATTCTTTATTCTAGAGTTTGGGGAGACTTGATTCAGGAGGACCATATCATTCATATTTAATTTTTGCAATTAGAGGTGTTGAATAATCATAATTAATTTATACTAAAGATTTTTATAAAATTAATTACAAAAAATGATTTTAAACATTAAACATTATTCTGGTAATACTTATCAGTCAAAATCATTAATTAAATAAATAGAATAAGAAATAGAATGTTTCATAATTAACTTGGATATCTTATAATGTTAATATAATTTATTTATTAAAATTTTTGAATATTAAAAAATTTATAATTTTAAATTTAATTTTTTATGAAAACAAATAATAAAACTAATCACTGTAATCACTGTAATCTTAATTAAATAATATTCCATTCATAAGTTACAATGAAATTAAATCTTGGTATATCAAACGAGCATGTCTTTTCATATTTATTATGGAAATCTTAAATTTTTTGTAGAAATTGCTTATGTCTTTCTAATTGTAATATATACTTTATAACCTGTTTTTCGGGTTTATTGGAGTACCTACACTTTTCAGCATCTTCTTTGGCTTTATATTTTCTAAACATTGTCTAAAAAAATATTTGCGTGTTTTTGTTAAAGATATGTAGCTAAATGATGGTATGTTATACAGGGTGTCCAGTAACGATTAGTATATCTCTCGGATAGATAGAGAGGCCTAAACTGACAATGTCGAAAAATCCTCTATCATTTTGCAATTTTCGTAATAGTTAACAAGATATTAATTTTTAAGGATTGCTAAATAAGCGGATAAAATTGACGTATAAGACAAAACTTTAAGATATTTTTTAGAATTCTTTATTGCGAAAATTACAAAATGATAGAGGATTTTTCGACATTGTCATTCTTCAATTTTCATCTCAGTTTCATTTACTCTTCCATGAGAGATTATGCGGTCATTATCCTATATATGAGAGATCTCGTGGATCAAATCTCTTATTTGGAATGAATCAAATATATCCAAAGAGTACTTTTTTAATTTTAATTTTATTTGTTGTAAACAAATAAATTTTTTTTGACTAACCTTGCAGTTACTTTTTTAAAGCTCAACTTTTCCATTATACGGAATATCTCAAACGTTTTGACATATTGCTTGTGAATAGGTAGAACTAAACTAAATCGAAAAGTCTATTATTTTCCAATTTTTGCAGTAGTTATGCAATAAGATATTAATTTCTAAAAATTGCTGAAAAAGCGGATAAAATCGACGCATAAAACAACTTTAAGATATCTTTCAGAATTTTCTATGAAACATCTTAAAAATGTTTCTTAAACAACTCTTAAAAATTCTTATACGTCGTTTTAGACATTCTATTCGTTAGATAACTAAAAAAAATTACAAAATGGTGGAGAATTTTTCGACTCCGTTTAGTCCGCTCTACCATAAGCAGTGTGTTAAAAAATTCGAGATAGTTTGTATACTTTCGATCTAATTATAAAACTTAATAACTTAAAAACTACTTCAATACTTAGGAAAAAAAGAATTGGGCAAAAAATATATCAGTATTTTACATATCAGTTATAACTTTGTTATTGTTAAACACATGTTGTTATTGTTGGGGTCTGTATATCTATCAAAAGATAATAGAGCGTATTTACATAAAAAATATTTTTTAAAACAGTTTTTAAATCCTGAATATGAAAAATAAATATTTGTCAATTTGTTGAACTTTTCCACTTTTCATATTTAATTATTTTACTAAACATTTATACATAAAAATTAATTTTTATTTTTTCAGATCCTCTCTCATCTGTGCGATTTTGATTATATCCTGTAATCGGATAATTTCAACCGTATTATAATTGTCAATTTATCAACAAATCTTGAAGGATATTAATAATTACATATGACAAAAGGAAGAATGATATATGAACAAAAATAAAAAGCAAAAGATAATCATAAACATGAAAAGAGAAACAATGATCTATTACATAAAAAAAAATATATAAGATAACGTGGCTATTGTGGAAAATGAAATTTTTAGACCAATCGGTCTGAGATATGCCAGCGATAATAATAACAATATCTCAACAGTCCTCAAAAATATCTTCATCACTATTGTCAACTGAAATAACGGAATTACAGCAATCATCATTGTCGTCGCCAACGTCGTTGTCCTGGGATTGCCAGGTCTACGCGACACGACGTAATCTTTTTGTATCAGCGATTGTCGACTTACGTTCAAGTAAGGCAGTGCATTGTCCAAATTTGAATGCCTGCTTGGTAAACGAATCATGTTCAGGATATGATCGAGTGAACTGTCAAACAATCCATTTTGGTTACGCGATTCCAATTAACATCGTGCCTATTCAAAAGAATCCCGAGTTAGTCGGATTAGTATTAGATCAATCCATCAAATTGAACAATCAAATTGTGAATTTCTTACTTGATCATCATCTGCAATTGTGTCAACAACAGTGTTTTTATGATATGGCTGCCACAGCCAAACATGATTTACGTCGAAAGTTTCCTGCAGATTCGTCTGCTTCCGGGGAGGAAGACATAGCCGCAATTGCCAAGCAGATCAGTGATCATGCAGAGGCAATTTATCAGACGTGGAAGAGCCGTGGATTAGCACCGACGGAGATTTTAACTTGCCACAGCAACACAACTGCTGTTGATAAATTTGGTAGCACGTTGACACCTTGCAATTCACCTACTATTGGAAATGCTATGACTGGAAATAATATTGGTGACAAGATGTCATCGCCATCACTCGAACATCCTTCGCCAACAACGGTAGATATATTAAATTCGCCAAATCTAGACAATGGCAATCTCGAAAAACTAGTCAACAACTTTGTAGTAGAGGACAAAGCTAGAATAGCTGCTTCTAAACAAAAATTACCATCTAAGCCATTACCATCTTCTATACAATTTGCCCTACAGAAATTTGAGAAAAACTCTATCCAACAACAGCAGATGGCTGCTGCAACAAAGAATAATATAATTGCAGATAACTCAAAGAAATTACCGAGTGTCTTATTATCTCCTACCTTACCATTTTTGAACAAATCATCACAAATAATAAAACCTCAGGTTCCCATGAAGACATCTGGCTCTCATCACTGCGAAGTCTTTCTGGAGACTATCGAAACTACTTTCCCAGTTGATTTGACACCTTCCAATAGAATGATACAGCAAAAGAGACCCACTAGTACATTAATCACATCATCATCCATTGATTCCTCGTTAAACATTAACTCATCGCATTCAACCACTTCAGGTTTGACAACTTGGCCATTAAAAAATAAATTAAATGATGTCAAAAAAATTGCAGATGTATCTCTTACGTTAGCTAAAACATCTCAACAAGAGGATATTACAAAAACAGTGTCAGGGCAGAATGAAAAAAAATCAGTCATGACAGATTTGAATTCACGATGTGCGTATCTCGACGAAGTCGCACGAGAAGAAGAAAGACTGATAAATGCTTTAAAAACAGGTGTTGTAATCACTGAAGAACCAGAGAGGACAGAGATAACATGTTTGCGCAATAAACAGAAACCGGCTATTAAACAAGAAAAACCAAAAATTGAATTGGTCAAACAAATTATTATCGGAAGCCATTATAAGAATAATTCGATAGTATCAAATTCGAGAACTTCTAATTCTATGATAAATATAATCAATAATGACAATGTTGGCACTGCCGCCACTGTACCTACTAGTCATATTGCATTAGTCAATAGTGCGAAATCATTCAGCAAAGATGATCTGTCTGCTATGTCGGCGGTTGACTATGCTAAAGCTAGATACCAGGCCGCTCAAGAAAATTCACCTACCCAACAACGACTTGAGGAACAACGAGCTTCCAACAATACATACAATAGTTGTACCACAGAGCAATTAGTTTCCACTGTAAAAACGAAATTTGAGATGGAGATACAAAAGGATAAGGATGTTAAAGATGTGGATAAACACTCAGTGACATCTAGATGGGGATCAAAAATTACTTCTTCACGACCACGTCTAGAGCAGGCTGTACCTCATCCAGAATTAACTAATCAACAAAAACAGCATATAAGAACAGCTGTAACGACAGGAACGGGCAATAATCCCGTTAGACCGTTCCTCACAAGAGGCTCCGTGGCAGAGCGTGTACTCATTTTTGAGAAATGTCCAAGCGAGCTACTGTTAGACAAACGTGGTCCACGACAACCGACCATTAACACATTGAGTGGCCATGAGGTGCAAAATAAAGCTCAGGTAATTCTTTTAAAAAGGGTATTACAAAAAATCTGTTTTTGTTGTGTTAGCGGAAAGTAAAATCAACATTATTTCTTATAGTTTTTGAGGCGAGAAATCTGATAGTGCTAGTTCAAATTATATCACATTACAAAAAGTTACATTCAAAATTGGGAAAAACACGTGATGTCATAGTTGTGCGTAAGATTGTCTACATGTATCAATGGTAAACAATATAATACATCATATTTTGACATTAAAAATACTATATTTAATAGCAGAAGTATTAAACGCAACGAAATATTTTCGAGTGTTTGCACGAACATAGCGTCTATCAGGTGACAGAAACTGATGCAAACATGTTTATGCAAGTGTTCGAAAACTTTCCTTTACGTCCGAATTTTCAGTCCGAATTTTCATATTTTGATATTAAATATAGCACTTTTGTGAGATATTCTATATCAATCTATATTTAATATCAAAATATGATGTATCACATTTTCTACTGTATACGTAGCATAGCGACCTGTCTCATGAGAGAACTTTAGATTTACAAGAGTAACGCGCAAATGACTACCATGTTTGATCTAATATCATATTAAAAAAGAATTATTTATATATTAGGCACTATATAATATACCAGTTAGAACAAAAATGGCGATTGGAATAGCAACCAATAAAACACAGTTGTCGACTTCTATAAAGTTTTAGATTTATAACAGTAGTGTATTTCTTTTATTTATTGTAGAACACGCTAACAATCGCGATAGATATATATCTATTTCAATTGTCAATTTATTGTCCAATTGATTAATTAGAACAAAAATAGCGATTGAAATAGAGATATATCTCACGAATGCAACTTACCCAATTTTAAACTCCATTTTTTACGTTCCTATCACGAAAAAAAGTTATAATTATTAAAACAAATCTATTCTACTCAATGCTATCATTGTTTCCGATCTAAGCAACAATATATCTTTCTTAAAGAAATGTGGATTCTTAAAGAATTTTGATAATCTTAAAATTCAATATGGCGGCGTCTTCGGTATGAGGAATGTCCCGTCGGCAGGCGGTTGGTGGAGTCACAAGTACGCAATCGTATATTCGCATGCTAATAATGGAAGCACAAAAGATAAAGAGAAAGTATAGTTGATTAATAATAATAAATCTTGTTTATTTTTATCATATATTTACAATGTGTATAGATTATATACAAGTGTGCGTGCGTGCGTGCGTGCATGAAGGCGACAACTTTGCACTGGTCTTTTACGATGTCTCGCTGTTAATTCTCTGACACTCCTTATCCATTAGGAGGGGTTTACTGCATTTAATCTGATGTTCCTTCTAAAGATCGCTCCATTTGACTGGTTGGTTACCAGTGATTGTTTCTTCCTCCGTGGTGATGTAAGTGGCAAGGAAGAGACAGCAGCGGGCATAGCATAGCTTGGACAGGTATCTCCAAATCCGACGATTCAACGAGTGTAGCAAGATCCTTGATGATCGTGTTCATCTTGGTGGTGACAGCTTCAGTGGTAGTAGCCTTTACTCGGCCAGTGGCATTAGTGATCGTAACATCTCGGGATCCGTCGATTTCTTAGTCGTAACATACTTCCGTCTCTTACGCAGTTTGGCTTCCAGTATTAGAATCATTCCTGAAACTCGCCATAAGCGATGCTAATAGTCCTCGTCGGACTGATTGGCGCAAGCTTTTGCAGCTGCATTTTCGCGAGCCACCAGGCGCTTTCGCGAACTTGGAAATTGCCAGCGCCGAGCATTTGCGAGAAACTTGTTGCCTATATGCTGGCACTTATGCACGGGGCTGCCTATTTGCTAGCGTTTGTGCGACTTGTCGCCACAGAACTCTCCTTGGTAATGAATTCTGCTTATTAAATCTCACTAGATTTGCTTGAGTGTCCGTTTTTTGTTGATGTCGGTGATAGCTCTGCTATCGGTGATTCCGTATCCTCGATCGTGTACACCGGTTTCAATCAATCTACAACTATGTTAACAGGTTTTCCCTTATGCATAGTTTGTACATGTCTTCTCGTTTCTCTGAAGTAAATTCAGTCCATCCGTCGTAAAGTGCTTGGAACGCACCCGCTAATCGTGCATCATGTCGTACCTTTAACATTATTTCTAGGTTTTAAATACGAAGATTTGTTTCTGACCGTGTCTGTGAATTTGCGGCCACAGCCTCTTTATTGCTTATCTTGAAGTCATCACTCATGGTCATCTTTTTTTCTATTCGGTTTGTCATTTAGGAATTATCCCGTAATTTTGTTCACTCAAACAAATTTCGCTGATGTTGCTTTATCCTCCCTCCATGCATTCTTAGAAAGATTATAAGCAACATCTCTGTCCACCTTTTCGTCTTGTGCTTTTTATGGTTACCTTTAATTGTCTGTGGAAACGTTCTATACCTTTCAACTGATGATATGCTGTCGTCTTCATATTGTGGAACTTGTTAGTTTTGTAAGTTGCCTGAAGAGAGCTCGCTTTGAATTAATCTGATTTGTTGTAATCCTTTGTGGAATTCCAAACTTTACTATCCATCCGCTGAATAATTCTTTGTTATCGTTTCTGTAACTGTGATAGCTTCTGACCATCGTGTGTAGCGATCGACGATAGTTAGGCAATAGCAATAATTCTTCGAAATCCTTCTTGGAAATCCTCCTATTATATCTATGTGGATGTAGATTTGAATCTCCTGTTAAGCTAACAAAACTTCCTATCGATGTCAAGTTGTGCTTTGTTACTTTCGCTTTTTGGCATATGTACGTGTGCCACCGTTTACCATTTTTTTCCTATATTTGGCCATACGAATTGTTGCGCTATTAATTTTGCTGTCATTTTAATTCCGGAATATGCTAGGCTGTGTAACGCTTGATTTATCTATCTGTCATCGTCAAGTTTGTGTCACAAAGGGTCGCGCCACTGGTGTTCTTGTATCACAATAAAGAATTTCTTCTGTTCCTGAGATGGGCACTTTTTTCAACTTGAGTTTTTACTCTTTGTTGATGTCTTAGAGTTCCTCATCTTTTAATTACGTCTTTGTTAACTTCTCAAAGTCTATGGATTTCTGTACCACTTCCACTCGTGACAGGGCATCGGCTATCACGTTTTCCGCGATGTTGTAGATGTTGTTTATAAACTGGCCGATGAACTTCAGTTGCCAAGTTTGCTGTGGAGAACTGCAGTGAATCTTGTTTGTAAACGTAAATTAATAGTTTATGTCCACGCTAAATTCACGTCCCTTCAATATGTGTTGTAAGTGCTGGATTGCTGTGTATATTGCTAACAACTCCCGGTTATAAGGATTATACTTTGTTTGCGTCATAATTAGCATCTTACTCCAGAATGTTAGTGGTTGCCAGCTTTGTTGCCATCTTTTGTTGCACGTTATTCCCGAAACTCCCGAGGTGTCTGATGCATCCGTGACTAATCGTATTTCGCTGCTGCATCTGGATATATCAACATGGTGGTATGAACCATACTTTCTTTCGTGAATGCCTTCTTCCTTTCCGATGTCCATTCTATGTATCTATGTCCTTTCTTTTATCTTTACTCCTTTGAGCGCGTCATTCATTGTTTGCATTTGTGCAACCCCTGGTATAAATATTCAGTAAAAATTGTTCCAGGAACTGATGAAGCTACTTTACTGTTGCTGGTTTGGGAAAGTTCCGTAATGTGTTTCTACTTTTTCTTGTAGTGTTCCTTCCTCAGACACATCGCATCCTAAAAACTCAATCTTTTCTACTCCTAGAACATATTTTGCAGCGTTGAATCGCACTCCATATTTGTTTAAGCGCGCAAAAATTTCTCTGAGGTGTTGCTTTTGTTCGGCGTTGTTGATGATGCAATTAATATATCATTGATGTAGGCGTAGTTCAAACCATGCAGCATTCCATTAATAAAATATTGGAACGTCTGTGCAGCGTAGCGTAATCCTTGCGACGTGTATTTGAATTCGATCATCCCGAATCGCATCGTAATTGCTGTTTTGGACAGCATTGTAATTGCTGTCCTCCGGATTGATCTGATTGCCTTATCAAATTTAGTATCGAGAATATCTTCTTTCCATTCGATGCTTGTGTGAAATTGTCTATGTGCAGTATTGTCTGGTATCTGTCTGAAATCGTCCGTTCAACTTTAATCTTTCTTTAATATGATTCATGCATCATCCTTTTTGGGTATCGTGTGTAATGGCAATGACACGAGCTCTTTAAAGATTAAATAATGTCTTCTTGGAACATCATATCGAACTCCGTTTTGGCTCGCAGCTTGTCGGAAGCTAACCTCTACGACCTACATCCCGGTGTTGTTTGTATTTAATGCATGATTTTGGGCTGATATTTCTTTGTTATGCGCATTACTGCTGAATGTTCTGCTAAAATAGCAGAATTCATAATGAGGTATTTTAATAAATTAAATTCGCATATGTTTAATATTCCGAACTGAGAATCGACACGTACATATGTAATATTTTGGTTGATTATTATATATATTGAATAAATTAATTATACATCACTATGATGTTAGCTTTCAAAGATGTTGTTATCTACTGATTTACTTCATCAAATCCTTCAGTTTCTTATATTGCTTGATTAGCTAAGTTACTATACAAGAAATATAATTTTTTAATTATTCGAAATTTTTATTATTTGAAACTTTTAAGATTTTCAAGATTTTCAAAAATTATGATTACAAGTAATATATAATAAGAAATTTAATAATAAATAATTTAACAATTGAGATCGAAATTTTTGTCTTATACCATACGCAAAAAATTAAGGAATCATCTATTACGTCCTTCAAAAATAGATAATATTTAAGAGAATGTAACTGCGTCAAAAACTATGATGAGATTTTTCAGAAAACACATTAGGTCTTGAAGTTTTTATTTTTAAATTAAAAATTGAGATAATAATCGGATATACTTTCGAAAAGGTGAAATCTTCGATTTTATTACCGATTGATACACTACAGTATTTGGTGTGTTGATTACAAATATGATTATGAAAATTACTGACAAGGTCATTTTCAATGTCAAATACATATTAAAAAACAATTTAAAAAATTTTTTTATATTTTGACATACGTTGTCAAGATTATAGTAACTTCTAACAGGTTTTAGTAATCGTTTTGGTAATCGTTCTTCATTTAAAAATTATTAACAAGAAAAATTTTTTAAATAATATCTCATTTCTGCTATATGCTAATACTAACAATTACTCCACACCTCTCTCCCTACTTACGTAATAACTTTTAACGCGAAACGAGGTCCACCCTACCTCCTTATCTAAAAGAAGTCATTACAGAAAGTGCAGAGTGAGCTTGAACAGTCGAATCCTCTAAGTAGAGGGATGATGGACCTCACTTCGCGTAGAAAGTTGTACGCTCTGTGGCAGGATGGAAATTGCTTCGCGTTAAAAGTCAGATGCCCCTTGGGGAAAAATGGGATGGAACTCGTTTTGCGTGGAAAATCGTACTTTCCTAGGTAGGAGGAAAGGAAAGGAGAAGTATAGAAAGTGGGATGTCCTTTGGCAGAAAGAAGGGAGGTGGATTGGACTTCTCTTCGCGTAGAAAGTTGTGTTTGTCCCGAGGCGAGAGGGGGAGGGGGAGGTGGGATGGATCTCGTTTCGCGTAGAAAGATATTATATTACATAAGCACAGAAGGAAGTAATTGTTAGTATTATAGCATATAGCAAATGTGTGATGTTATTTTTTAAATTGTTCTGGTTAATAACTTTTAAACAATGAACAATCACCAAAAACTTGTAGTAGTCATTCAGAGTCACAATCTTGACAGTATATATCAAAGTCAAGATCATTGGAGATGAGGGATCAATACCACGGAGCTGGATGCCCTTTTTTCGTTATTTACGTACATAATTATCGATGGTTATATTTTCAAGAGGGATTGATGGACGAAGAGACTACTTTTGACTTTGATATCAATTGGTATATTGCTGTATTTTAGTGTGCTGGTAAAGAATATGACCATGAAAATTGATGACAAGGTCATTTTCAATGTCAAATGTGAAAAATGTAACAAAAAAATGGGTTTTTTATATTTAATCTTGGCAATGACCTTGTGAATTTTTGTGATTATATTTGTAATTAGCACAGCAATTATACAGCAGTATATCAATCGACAAAATCGAAGGTTTTCATCTCTTCGGAAGTCCATTCTAATGATCTAAATGATCATTAGAATTTTTTAGAGCTACATGGATATAAATCGAAATCCATCAAATCTAAGATAAAAATCTAAAGATTTTTTGCGAACTTTATGAAGTTCCATAGCATAAATTAAACACGCAATATACAGTATAAAAAAGCAGTTTACAGTTTTTGAAAGATTGAATCTTTATCTTTAATTTACTTGTTTATTGTTTACACGGTTTATAAACCAAATTATTCAACATTGAAGTGAAAATGACCTTTTTTCACTCTTTCGAAAAGCGATTTTTAATTCACGCCATGGAACTTCGTAAAGATTGTATAAAAGATTTCAAATTTAACGAAAATTTTCGCTTGTATTCATATAGCTATATAAAGTCAAAGTGTTAATTCAATTATCGATTTCAAAAATAGAGATTTTAAGTTTTAAAATGTTTTTTGAAAAATCTTGTTATGATTATTTTTTACGAAGTTACATTCTCTTAATATTTTTTGATGACTGAATAGGTGTTTCCTTAACCTTTTGTTGCATAGTGTCCTCTGCAAAGGATATCTTTTTTTGCCGCTATTTTTGTATTTGATAATTATTTTTTCGTATTTGATAATTAATTTATCAATATGATAATCAATATGATATCATATTGATATATGATATCAATATGAATTTAGATCGATGAGAATAAATCTAATTAAGGTTGTATTGGACATATTTTGAAAACATTACAAAAAATTACAAATGATTTTTTTTGCATTTAAAAGTCATAGAAAAAAGTGGATATGTATTCTAATGAAAATATTAGAAGAAATAATGAAAATAATCTAAATTTTTTTATGTAAGTACTGTATATTTAAAGATGATTTATACTTATAATATTTTATAAAGATTCATTTCAATGTGCAGATTAATTATTCTGTAATTAAACAAAATTATTTTATTTATTTTTTTACTTACAGAATAAATAAACAAATAATCACAATGAAACTTTGTATAAATTGTCTTGAATGCTTAAAGTACTTAGAAAAAATTGGAATTTTTCTTTATGTTATAAAAAATAATTTAATTTTTAATAAAAAAACAGACTAAATAAACTGTAAAAAATGTGTTACTGTATAAAAATATAATTTTATTCATACAATTGTCATATGTATATAATTTATTTGAAGTGTAAATTAAACACATTTCTAAATTTAATTTACTTAACAGAGACTATACGACCAATACATCCTTAAATACGAAAATTTCTATATTGGATCAAAACGGAAAATTATTTGCAATTTATAAATTATTCGCTAATTTTAAGATTCTCATTAACATTTGATTAATATTCTTATATAGATGTTTATTAGCATAAAATATTATTAAATTGCTCGTCAATATAATGCTACTACTCTGTTTCTATAATGGCGTTTTAAGATCAGAAAAGATTTTGACGCGCAGTTTATACAGCCAAATATGTATAGATATAAATTTACATTGAAATATTTAAGCACAAAGATCCGCTTTGATCGAATATAGGAGTTCTTGTATTTGATTGATTTATATTACGTTTTTGGTATTATTATATTTCTAAGATTTGAATAACAAAATTATGTAATTATTTTACATTAACTACAAGTTAAAAACAAAAAATCAGTTAAGCATCTTTTTTACAAAAAAATTATGCTGGGATGAAAATGATAAACATATCTTCAAAATCTCTATATTAATGTTTTCGAATTTGCTGATTTCAAATCTGCATTTATAATTGACAATTTTTAAATGGCAGAACCAAAACATAGGCCGAAATAACTAGACATGTTGAATTCTGATTTTAGAGGAGTGGAAAGATTTAGGCTATTGAAAATTGTGTAAAATTCAAATGTCGTTTGTAGACAAATGAATAAACATACAGTCATACATTTTCTTTTTAGCACATTTTTAATGCTTTCTTAAAACTTTCTTAATGAATAAAATTAGCCACGAAAGTCCTTAGAAGATGAATAATTAAGAGCAATATTGATCATCAAAGATGACTGCGCGATTTGCGTTTTTTTGTTACAATTTCTGATAAACGAATATTTTTCAATTTTCTTGGTGTCATTTTATTGATGAAATTCTCGTCTATAGACTAAACCTGAAATCTGAAAAAGAACATGAAGATTATAAAAATGGCAGTGAAAAATTAAAAAACTGTCGAAAAATTCAATTATTAGAAGTTGTTAAAACGGATTTAAAAAATAAATGTACGTGCATAAAAGTAGCTTCAGTTTATAGAAAAATTTGTTTTTATTTTAAAAAAAAGTTGAATGCAATATCTACAGTCATTCTTGAATTATCGTGACAAGAACAAAACAATGCGTAGTCGCCTTTAATTATGAATATTGCCCTCAATTATTCACACTTAATGGACTTTCGCGATATTTAAATTTTACACAATTTTTTCGGCCGTCCAAACCTTTCTACTTCCATTTAACGATATTGTTTTAAGACATATTGAATCTTGATTGTAACGAAATTTTACATACCTATAAATGAAATAAATAAATAAATGTAGAAATGATTTGCACGAAAAAATGGTTTTAAGGGATGAAATCATGCCTTGCATATATAAAACAATTTTTGGCATTTTTCTTTCTTGTCTCTCAAAAACTATTTGAGATATCAAAAAGTGTTTTATTTAAAAATTTAATAACAAACATACCTTAAACTAACTACATCAACAATATTTCGAAAAAATTTATTTAAAAAATTTACTTCTTTGTAATCTTATATGAAAAAACATCTATTTTATATATATATATATATATATATATATCTTTTGTATTTCTTATATCTTCAATAATTCTTGAAATATAATGTCAAAAAGGCTGTATTTTTAATTTTTGTCTGCAGATTTGAAATCAGAAGTTTAAAATATTCTTACATCGTAAAATTTCACATGTAAATAGTTAATTTTTTTTAATTTGGCCGCCATATTGAATCTGCCATTTTGATTTTAAAACTTTTGACTTTAGATTTGCAATCAACGACCCCGAAAACTACTTTATAGACTAAAATTCAGCAAAATACATTTAACAAAAAAATTTGTGCAACAAAGGGTTAATTTTTTTGCGTAGTGTATATGAAGCCACTTGATCTTGAGCTTATCATTAACAGCTGCTATTATTGTGCCATGTGAACTGAATGAGAGTAATCGTATAATGACCATGACGTAATCATCGGCACTGCAAGGTATGGCAATATATTGATCATCTCTTTCCTTGAAATCTTCTGACGATGTCTCGTAATAGAACATCAATGTGTTCTTGATCAAACCCAATGTGAAATGAAATTGTAATTTGCAGAATATGCTTATATACTTTAAAAGAAACAACTTATTGTATTTCTATATATTCAATTTGATTTGTTTATGGAGGTGATATATTTTTACAGGTAGATTTTAACCTTTAGACTGTCGGGAAAGCCACTTTTTTGTGGCTCTAGAGTATATTAAAATACCACTATTTTTAGTGATATTTTAAATACTAATTGTATTAAACATATATATGTGTGTATGTATGATGATTGCCCACATAATGCGGGCTCTCCGGTGCCCATTTCGCACTTGTTGCGTCGACAGAACATAATAATCTAATAATTCGTTATGCGTTATCCTGCATTGAAAATTATTATTTAAAAGAAATTTTGCCATTTTTAATTATGAAAACAAATAAAAATAAAAAAACACTTATAAAATATATATATATATATATAAATATGAAAAATATAAAAATTAAAAATTAAAAAATGCAAAAAAAGTAAAAAAAAACAGGTAAAAAAATACAAAAATTAAATTAAAAAACCAAATAAAAAAGAAAGAAAGGAGCTACAAACTTTCTACGTCCATGTCGTTAACTCTGACTAATACTAAAGGAAAGTTTTCTATATGAGTCTATACGTTTATATATTCATTTATGTTGTTAATGTTACATTTAGGGCTCGAGATTAAATCTATGCTTAAAATTGTGTATCAACGATATCAAAAATCTCCAAATACATTATTTTTGAAAAAAATAAAATTTTTTTATTTGATCGTACGGTTCCTGAAAATTCCCCAAGAAAGCCACTTTTATGACTCTGCACAAATCTCGATTTTTTGCGCCATGTGTTCGTTACTTATATAGACAAATTTTCGAGCAAAAAAACCACTATTTTAACGAAAAAATACCGGCAGCCTAAAGGTTAATTGATTTTTTAAATCTTTTTTTTAAATTCAACTCGCATCTTTTCTTATAGATTTACTCGAGAGAGAAGACACAGCATAAAAGTTTGCCACCACATACAACTTTACAAAGACAAGTGAAAGCCAATAGGAGTGTTCATATACCAAGGTTTGTTTATAACAATGTTATAAATATCAAAATCTTGAAGAAAAAAAGTATTAGGTGTACAAAAAAGTTCTGAGCTTTAGATTTGATACAACCGAAACAACAATTTAAATTTTATATATCTTCCCGCCTTTTTGTGGTTTTAAAGCGTTAACATTTGGCCTTCTAAAATGC
>Ga0157364_1001794_pt1 | contig 18950 bp, 13 predicted proteins | sample AttsexASBM2_FD_111476 | JGI IMG/M metagenome (GOLD analysis project Ga0157364, IMG submission 111476) | Fungus gardens microbial communities from leaf cutter ant in Ribeirão Preto, State of São Paulo, Brazil - Atta sexdens ASBM2 | ecosystem: Host-associated > Fungi > Mycelium > Unclassified ...
ATACTTAATTAAAATATATGTTCGCCATGAAAGCGATAAGAAGAAAAGAAAAACAAATTTTTAACGAAAGAAAAAAATAGATGTATAAGAAAGAAACATTTATAGTAGACGTTTTTAATGTGATATACGTTTGACATGCGAGCAAAAGCATTAAACCAAAAAGTATTTGAATACAGAATGTAGCGCGATATTTGTTGTATAGTATAGGAAATATAATTAAAAGTTTCTAAGAAGTTCTCAGATATACGATAAAAGAAAGAAGAGATACGACTGTAATCACTGGCCGCGTCCAAATTAATCCCTATTGGAAAGATGGATTTGCGTAATTTATATGCTGTCTAGTAATCGACCCGCCCAACGATATTCCGTATCTTTACCTTCTCTCGGACGTTACGGCATCCCGTGACTGTCAGCAAAACACATCTCGAAGCGGCATTTGAGTAATCGCAATCGAGTTAGTTGATTTTTTGCGATACGATTATGATTAAGCTACTACAGTTTTAATGGATCAGTCTTTTCTTGTCATCGGATTGTCGAGTTCCAGCCATTTTTTTGGAATTGTTCATTTTTGAAATGATCAATCAAAAATAATTCAAAAAAATTCAATTCAAAATAAGATTTATTGATACATTCAAAAAAAGATTTATTGAGTCTTAATATATATTTTTTTAAATGGTAATAATTAAATGTAAGCTTATTAAATAAATATTTATACAACATAAAAGTAATAGTTAAATGAAATTAATGATGTTTGTATTAAATAAATATATATTTACATTCAGTAAATATTTGCTTAGAAGTATTCAAACAAATATTTATTAAAATTTAGTATTTATTTTCCAGTATATTTTCTACGTAAAGATCTGAAATGACACTAAAAATAATATTCAAGACAATGTAAAACCACTTCAAATTATTGGATAGTTTTGTTTTTTTCAAAACAAAATGCCATAAGAATATGTCGTATTTTCTTTACATTACTTTTTACGAATTATTTCATGTAAAAGTAGGTTTTTGTTGAGGAGTTAGGTATATATTCTAGAACTATCAGATATTGCTCAATATCAATCTACATGAAAATTATAAAAAGAACTTAAGTCTCAAGTAAGGAACTGGAATTAATCGAGGAAGGTCGCATCGGGTGAACCCCCTCATTATTGAACGACCCTGCATTATGGCAAAAATAACCTCCGGTTCCGAGTTGCGACTCGTTCGAAATTGGTTCGCCGATAGGTCGTACGTCGTACGTCGTCTTCGACGTCGAGAAGCCGGATAATTGGGCAATTAAATCCGCGTCGAGAAAATGAAACGGAAAGAGAGAAAAAGAAAAAGAAATAGAAAAAGAAAAAAATGAGCAAAATGTGGTAGTTATAGGCTCTGCTGAGTCAGCTGTAGCGCTGGATCTGTTATAAATAGCCCTGTGAGCTTATTCTCGTGCCGATCCGGCGATACTGCTTCCATATCTGGAATCTCGTGTACCAGTATTCCTTAACGTATGACCATACATGCATGTGTATGTGTGCACGTGTCGTAGTCACTGTTCGCTCCGGTCTGATCTCGTGAACGCCTCGGGATATATAATCCCATTCAAACGTTCACGGATATCATTCAGTGAAGAAGTTGCGCAAAAATATTAAAAGAATGCGATGATACATTTCGAGTTCAATGAAATTCTACACTCGACTTGTAAAAGCTATTAATTACGATCTGACATGAAGAGTTAATTAAATGCACGCTACTAAAAATAAAAATATTAATTTTATAAAAATGTTAATTCTATTTAAAAAATGTTAATTTTAACTTAAAGACATATAATGGACTTTCTGAAATATTAAAATGTTAAAATTAACATTTTATTTTTAAATGTATAAGCTCTCCTGACCCTTCCAGTACAAATTTTTTTAAACATTGTTAAAAAGTTTCAGAATTTTTATGTGATCCACGTAAGCAACAAAAACATTATATTTAGATTTATAGAAGAAATGATTTGCCTATTTTAATTGTAAATTTATTACTATCAAAACAGTGAAATTTGTTTGTCAATCTTACACTTTTTTACTAAAATTTTTTTAATGTTTCAGAAATTTACTTATCAAATTGTTTTAATGAGGTAGTTGTTCACCTTGAGAGCCACGAATGATATAATATGACATTATGTATGAAAAAGGAAATGTTCGAATACAAATTTTATTGATTTGAAAAAAGATCACTTCAAGCTATCAACGTAATATATTTCGTATGGAGTTCTTATACATCGAAAATGCTGTTACAAATGTAAAAACTGAATTTTTACACAGTATAAAAGATTACAGCGGATATTACACGCAGTATTACAAATAAATCACTTCATTTTTAAAAATATATACCTGAGATTATACAATTCATATATTAATTATTACAGGAAGAATTGAAGATATGTTATTTTATGCAATAATATGGCCGTGACGATCTAAAATGACGGCGTGTCTGATTAAACGTTGAATCGCTACTTATCGTAAGACGTAAAACGTAATTAAATGTCCTTCGGCGTGGCTGCGACCCTGTCGTAAAAATTCTGGCTCCGATATTACGAAGGGCGTCTTGCGTTTAAGTGGGTATTTATGCATTAACGATCGGCATGAAATGACCACGCGATAAATACGCTTTACATGTAATGCACCTTCTGTCGAGATATTACAAATATGTAAGTAATTGAAGAAGTGTCTCGTTCAAGATTAGTATATTTGATAGCTTAAGGCGACGAGAAGGTACGATGTCCGCATATTGCGAAAGATAATTGCGTATAGATATTTTTATGGCTACTTTGAACATAATTTTTGAAAATATATAATCTCTATCAACTTTACTGTCTATCAACTTTAAAATCTTGTGTTACATTTTATGTTATCGAATGAAACTTGATATATTGATAGTTAATCAATATTGATTAACGTATGTAACGTGCTCATAAAACATTTTATGAAAAGTTTGACGTCGTGCATTTAAAGTTGGTAATTGAATACCTTATGTAGCTTAAAATTAAATTTCATCCGCTTTATGATTAATGACATGACAATGTTTAATAACAATTCTTTTTAAAATAATTATTTCTCTTTTGTTTTAGTCATGTTCTATTCCAAATGTTATCTCGCTCATTCATAACATCAAATTTTTTCCTAATTCCAAATATATTTTGTCTTTAATATAATATTTTGATTATTATTCTTGTTTTAAATGAAAATAATTGGCTGCGATTAAATAGTCCTAAAAATATAATAAAAAGAATAAAAAAAGAATTAAAAAAGAATATAATAACATATAGAAAAAAATGAATAGAATCCTTGTAATGAAGGATTCAAGGACATGCGTGTCTGCGTTTCGATAATATATCCTCAAGATCTTACGTCATTATAATGAATTTAAATGGAAATAAAAATACTAAAAACACAAGTTAAAAAAGTTCGAGTCTAAATCTCAGTCTGTCGTCTCATTATGTCAACAACAATTGATGGGATTATAATTGCTTTTATAAATGTACACAAAGATTGATATCAACTTCCTTTAGAACAAACTCATTGATTTAGCAAAGAAAAAAATTTAATATTCTTTTGCTTGTAAAACTCTCAGTAGTTATTCAAACCGATTAAAAATCGTCGTGTTTTGAAAATTAAATTAACATACATATATAAATCCTATCAGTGTATGAAAATGTATATGAAAGCAACAGAAATGAAAGAGCTCGATTACATCTTACAGATATTGCAACTATATACGAATTTGAAATGTATATGGCGTCATGTATTTATAATAGAGATTTTTATATCAGAGAGAAAGACAAAGAAATTTCAAAATCATAATTTATTGCAAATTGCTCATTAAGTCTTTGCTTTCTGTAAGAAATGTTGATCAATTTCTTTTATTTTTGCTTTCTTCTTTATAATAAGTTTTGATAGGATATTGTAAAGTAACAAAAAATTAATACCATTATCATTATCATTTGATGAGAAACCTTAATCATTTTCATACCATTTCTTAAATTTCTAATAATATACGTATGTTCCAATTATCTATCAGAAATCTTTACAATATTTGAATGTTTTGAATTCAGAAGACTATCTATGATTAAAAAAAATAAAGACATTTAATTGAATTCTTTTGTGCTTTCCAGGCATACATCTCCTGCGCTCTGGGCGTCCACAGAGTCGGCTATGTCATGATCTGCTTTGGGGTTGTTAACGCTGGCTGTTCCTTGCTATTCGGTTCGTTAATGAAATTTGTTGGCAGACAGCCACTGATGGCGTTGGGCGCCATCGTTCATGCTTCTCTCGTAGTTGTTCTCCTCATGTGGAAGCCTCATCCTGACAATCCTTATGTCTTTTTCTCAGTCTCAGGATTGTGGGGTGTGGGCGATGCTGTGTGGCAGACGCAAGTTAACGGTGAGTGTAAAACTACATGTTAATGTTAGCTAAAATATTGCGAGAAAAAACTTAAAAAAATCTTTCATGTGAGAAAAGATACCTGTGCTGGTTGGAACAGTTTTTATAAAACTGTCGGAACTTTTGATATGATAATTTTATAATACTTATTTTAATTAAAACAATTAAACATTCTTAAAAATATTAATAAAGATATATATTATATCTTTATATAATCTATTACATATTATAAGACATATATTAGAAATATTATATATCGGACGTTATTAGCCATATAGCTGGCAAAATCAAACGCTCTGAATCGGATGATACATTACAAGAACAAAAAAGATTATTTGGTATTCAATATCGAAATTCATTTGTGTAGCACTCTATTGTTCATGCAATCGTAATGAAGCAAATTTATATCGTATTGGAAAAACGATAAAAAAAAATATTCAATATTAGCGGATTGAAATAGTAGAAATTCGTAATGCGGCGAGAGATAGCGAATTGTCTTGGAAGTGTATAGGTCTATTTAGATCTTCTAAAAAACCGGAATTTTGATCGTAAACCGACGTTATCGAGATTTATTCGGTTATATTTCGTATTTGTTTATTCGCAGCCAATACGAATATTAATAGATCAGATGAATACTTGACGGACGTCTTTAATGTATTCACGATAAGTGGTATTTGAAGATATATTGCTTCTCATCAATATTAATGTCATCAATATTAACGCTGAGACCTGAAAATAGGGTCACTGATCGACCTAGTCCAAAAAGAGAGAATATGCGAATTTCTTCGCTATTGAGTTGACACAACTAAGAAAAATTTTTGTTTAATATAATGGATGAACCAGAAAATTCTGATCATATCAATTAGAATTTCAGTCATTATAATTAAATTATCTTGATTACTAAAAATCTGATTGATATGATCCGAATTTTCTAATTCGTCCATTTTTAATCAGGAATTTTCCTCAATGCAGAATTTATAAAATTTGGCTTTGATATTTTGCATTATGTAAGTAAATGTTGATTTTTCAAGTGGAATGTCATTTATAAAAAGTGTTTTCCTTTTAATGATTGCTTGCCATTGATAAGACGATAGATAGAAAGTTTAATGACGTAATCTGTAAAAAATTAAGCGTAGGAAGGAAGTATAATAAATTGCGAATTAATGAGTTAAATTGCTTCTATGATTATCATTTGTCGAATCGATTATAATTTACTCTTTATATTTATTCTTTATAATTTACATGTGTCAGCATCGTATAATTGATCAAAGTAATAAATATGTATAATTAATGAGAGAATATAAGAGTCTTTTTCAAGATGAACGGCCAAAGAAAGCAAGACGAGCAAGACGAGCAGCCATTTAAAAAAATAATCATGATTTTGAATCTCAACTACGTGACGAGATAAAACATTTCAATGTGCATAAAACATTCTACACAATGACTACACGTTAAATTTTTTTCTAAATAAGAAATATTGTCGACGTTTTTGTATTCGCTGTAAAAATAGAAACGTTCTCTTTGCCTCTCGCAACAAAATTTGCTCACATTAAATTGAATAAATATCCGGGCTTATTATCGCACCAGAAGAAGACGATTATATCGGCCTCTTCGTTAATCATAAAAACAATATAAAAAATATATTAAAAATTCAGAGGTAAATGTATTAAAAATTCAAAATTTATCTCTCGTACTTAGTTCCAAGATTTGATTCACATTCAAGGACATTTCGTTTCATATTCCATATTCATTGTGTGTCTCGACATCATCACGTTGTAGTTAACAACAAAAAGATAGTTTCATAAAAAAATATAAATTTTTTTTAGGCTTATTAAGATAAATTGTGTTCTCTTTTTCCTGAGTTGAACAAAATTTGATGCAATGCTTTAATAATTTTGATTCAATTTTCGTTTGCATTTATAGCCACAGTTCGCGTGTATAGTAAATAATCGAATACTACACAGTAATGTTGCTTGTGTACATCAGGATTTGTCTTTGTATAATAATTAGAGCTTCTACACAGATCTACACGTCTGGAAAGCGAATCTCGTATTGTTTTTTGCCTTGGCAGCTTTTTTGCAGGATTATTCATTCTCCGCCGTACCATTCTGAGTCACGTCACGAGATTTTGCAGAAACTGATATGCAAATCTATTTAACTATATGTATACAAAAACACACAATGTAGATAACTGTATTTGTTTTACATCCGGTTTTGTTAATTGTCAGTTAATTGTGCCATGAGAATTTCTAATTTAGCGTATTAAATAATGAGCGACGTTAATTATTAGCTAAGAATACTTTTGAAAAGTGTCATAGAAAAATCTCAAAAATTGCAACAACCAATATATAGCGAAAATTTTCTTCGAGGAATTTTGAAGTTTTTCATGTTAAAATAAGTTTTTATTGTGCAGTTTAAATTAGATGAGAAATATTCAATTTTAAGTTTTAGTACATTCTTTTTAATTGAAATACAAACCTTTTTAATGATTAAGACTATCATCAAAATAACAGACTCAGAATGTATACTCTCATATATTTTTTCCCATGGATTTCCCGCTTCTATTTGAGTAATTTATTTCTTTAATGCGGCATCTCGTGCATCACCGGCAGCACTATCATTATTGCTGTTACGTGCTTTCTGAAAGCGTATCTAAAGAGCGCCGAGTCAAGGATTCGATTCATCTGTAGGCTCATTATCTCGCCGTCAAACGCGACGATGAACGCAAAACCTCGATCGACCTCGGTGCATAATGTAGTACCTGGATGCATCTATTTGTAGTCGCGAATCTGATAAAAGCACCTGCCAAGTTAATCCGCAACAAATGAGATCATTTAAGTCATTTATTGTTTCAGTTAAGTGTGCAAATCAGGGATTTCCTAATGAATAGAAGAAGAGAAAAAGAGAGATAATGATAGAAGAAGAGAGAAAGATAGAATATATTTTCATTTTTATATTTTGTCTTGAACGATCGTTAATGTAACCGGATAAAAAAATTGTCACCTCTACTATATTAATACTTTTAATCGTGGAAATTTTGTGGATAAATTTTTTAGATGCTAAATTATTTTGAAGTTTTCCTTACTATCGAAATTACCGCGATGATTATTTATTATTACGACGATTACTTATTATATCGACTGTTACAGGACTCTATGGTACGTTGTTTAGACGTAACAAGGAGGCAGCCTTTTCGAACTACAGGCTGTGGGAGAGTGCTGGCTTCGTGATCGCCTATGCATATAGCACACATCTCTGTGCCCGTATGAAACTGTATGTGATGCTGACGGTACTTATCATTGGTACCATAGGCTACATTATCGTCGAGTTGTTGCACAGACGCAAGCAACGACGGCTCAAAGCGATCGCCGAGGATCCGAAGGCTGCCCAAGCAGCCGCCGAGGCGAATCATCCGGAAGAAACCGATGACGAAAAGGATGATCTCGACGACGAGATCATCATCACGCATTTGTGAGCGACGATTAACGTCGACGTAGTCGTCGCTCCTTAAAAATCCTCGCGCCGCTTTCTCGGCTCGTCGACGGGGAAATCGAGACGGCCGGAAGATCCGATCGATCCATTTCGTGAATACCTTTTCCTCTACTATCTTCCGCCTGTCATTCCCTCGTTCTAGCTTGTCAATCCCTCTCATCTTGAGATAGAGATTAATGAGCTGCCGAGATCAATGAGTAGTCGCGGTACTCTTCCCCGTCGACGATGCGGGCGAGGAAAGCGTGTTCTTGGCGGTAATCCGGAATGTGGAATCTGCGTTTGGTCACAAGAAGATCAAGATTGAAGCACGACCTTAATGAAACGGTGGGCCACAACTTCCACGATGAAGTGGAGATGCCGGGCGTCGACTCCATCTTGCGGATGCTTCTCTTCAAAGTAATGCCGAGTGTAATGCGTCTCTCCAGGCTGAAATCTGACTTCCATCTTTCTCAGCGGGACCAGAATTGATAATAGATCAGTAATACACTTGTCAATATTTGGTGGTGCTAAGGAATGCATGGCGATGTAAAATTCGCTTTCGTACTCTAGAAACGTGGAACTTCCGCCATTGTTACTCAAAACTATCGAATCAACACCATGATGAGGAATCACTCTGATCTTCGATCCGCGTTCTTAATATGAGACCTCATCATCACACTTCGTGAAGCGGTCACGAAAATAATGCGCGGCATAGAGGTAAAAAGTGCATTTTATTGCGCGTAGTTCTTATGCAAGACGCGTATTTAAAAATGTGGCGATCCTAGAATTATTCAGTTTATATCACATATTTATTGCATGTCGAATGGCAATGCCTTAGTAATCGTTGTCATGTATTGGAGAAGAAGAATAGAAACGCATTTTTGCTTCTTTAAATTTGAAGAATTATTATATTTTAGAAGAAACATTAAATGCTTTATGTATTTTTTTCAATTTCAAGCTTGTTAAGTAAGAGGAAAAATTTACTATCTCATTAGGCTCTTAAATTTATTTGATATTTATAATGTTAATACGAAGAAATTCATTTTGACATCGATTTCGTTAATGGTTTTTTATAAATTGATATGAATTTTTGCATTTTAAAACATTTTATTAATTATAATATGTAAAGATTATAATTTTGTCAACTACAAAATAGATTTTATATGAATTTTTTCATTATAAAACATTTTGTTAGTTTTATATATATATAATTTGTAATATAATTTGTGAAAATTATAATTTTATTAATATTACGACATAAAAATATATTTCGTAAATGAAAATGCACATGAGACACATATGTAGTTTATAATTAAAATATATAATTAAAATATGTTGACATGAATTTCGACGACAATTGGTCATATTTAATCAATGATAATAGTATTTTCCTTTGAATTTATAATACTCTATCTATTTAAAGACAAAAGACAATCGTCACTATGAAATAATTATATGTCGGGAAATGATATTCTTAATCGAGGAATGATATTCTTAATCGTTGTCAATCATGTTAGCAGTCGGAATTCCTCGCACATTTTTTCTTGCGGGAGAAGCACGTGAGATATCAATGTGGGTCTATATATGAAAACAGTATTTTTCCTGACAGGAATAAGCGAGTTATACAGAAGGAACAGATAGAGATTCATTCTTTATGGAACTAAGTTTCTAATTTTCAAATTTTCGTGATTTGCTTATACATAAACATTCTTCTAACCTGTCCTAACTTTTTTATTTTATGTATAAGAGGAAACTTATTTTAATTAAATAGAATTTAAAGATTTTTTATTATGAAAAACAAGTTTCTTCTTATTTCATGTTCATTGAGTCACATCGCGGCGATTGAAAATTTCGAAGAATGGAACTCAGTCGATTTTCTATCGGTATGACCTATTTTCTGCGGGAATCTTATCGCGTGTCGCTTTATGTTAGACGGGCGGTAAAAGCGCAAGAAACATATCAAATTACTGTAAACACTGTAAACCGCTTGGATGCATTATTCCGTCCTGTCGCAATCTGTACACGGTAGCTCAAGAGTCTACGACTACGTAAGCTTAGGATACGGACACAGTCCTGGCGAGATCTGTTCTTGCAAGTCATCGTGTTGATAGAACGATTATCTCTGTTGCTTGAAATTATCAAAAATTTTGCACTTAAATATTTATTGAAATTAATTAATTTAAACCGCAAAGAATAAGAGAAGTATAACATGCCATGTGCCGTTTCCATCTAAAAATAGTTTATTTATTGTTTATTTATTTAAATTTCCTTGTTTATTTATTTAAAATGTTTCACAAAGCTTTTATAAAATGATACAAAGATTATTTTATTACTAAAAACGTCGTATGTAAAATCAAGTATCTCAGGCTTGGCCTGTTTTTCGATAATTATGGCACGGTCTAGCGGATTAATTGCGCGTTCGCTGCTCTTATCTAACATTTATCGGTCTTGTGCGGCTCCGTCCATCGAGTATTTGCTCCCACATCCCCGGGATAAACCCGGCTCCGCATTTCTACAAACGATCGTGAGTGAGCCGACTACTTTTTTTCTGCGATGACCAGAACGGGATGGGCATGAAACCAGGGACAGGAAACTCGCGGGAATCCTGTCCTTCGGATAGGAGTCACAGTGGTACCCACTGTCTATTTATATATACCTGCGATATCAATCCGTCCGATCGATACACCGGCCAGTTCTCTCAAACGAGAGCCGCGTCTCGTTTCCATTTTATTATTCGCCCAGGTTCTCCTGTTTTCCGTACCGATGCAGCGAGAACTCGTCTCGCCGATACGGTATCGCAATTTTCTGCGCGATTGGCGCCGCCGTAAAGGTCTTGCAAGGAGAACCCCATAATGACGGCGTTGAGAACGCGCCGCGTAACGGCTGCTCGTTTTGTTCGTTTTTGCCAACTGGATTTTACGCGTCTTGTTTCTCTACTTTTTCTCGCTTTTTCTCTCCGCCTCCTTCTCTCGCCTCGTCGTCTTGGCGCCGCGGAAAGTACTATGCTCCTCGGCGGGGGTCGCGCTTTTAATTCCACTTTTAATTCCACACTATGTTATGTCTCTCCTTTTCTCTGTCGTGAATTCCTACCGCGCTCGCCGTAATGTTCTAGAAGATGGAATAAATGCAAACAGCGACGAGAATGTCGATATTAATTGCGCGAGATGAAACAATGACCGATTACATTGAGAACTTCTGTCTTTTTTCTTCACATATTATCAGCATTTTTCCATTATATTCGTAAGAAATGACATCTTACTCATCACATTTTAGAATTGACGAGATGAACGTTCTTTTTTAAAAATTTAATTTGAGAATATATTATAGGAAAAAAAGCTTCAGGAAAAAAAGCTTCTTTAAAGACATGCAAGCTTTGAATAAATTTGTCTCAACAAATAATACGTTCTATCATGACGTATCGATGACACATCCATATTGTATATGCGTTATTATACATAGGATGGTTTTGTAGTCACATCAAGAATGAATGTTTCCTGTATCGTTTTTAATATATCTATGCTATATCTTATTCCCTTCTTTATTTTATCGCGAAGATTATAGATTTAAGTAACTCGAGTAGCTCGTGGTGCAGCAACGGTAGATGAACGGATTAGTAGGATTCGAATCACCGAAATCAACAAAAGTATAAGCAAATTTTTCGAAGAGAAATTGCCCGATTCAAAATCTGATTCGTCCTCTAATCCGATTCATCCGCGATTGTTACATACATATTAATATTGCAGTTAAATAAATAGTTTATTTTACGGCACAGAAAATAAATGAGTGAACGATGGAGAAATTGAAGATCCAGAGAGGGCAGCAAACCCGGAGTATTTGTAATTCTCGAAGGAACAATTTTTATTTCGCTGAACTTTAAGGGACTCACGAATCACAGAACTTGCACCTCGACTTGTCGAAGAAGAAGACATGGTTTAACGGGAACCACGACATCTAACACACACACACACACACACACACATATATATATATATATATATATATATATATATATATATATATATATTTTAAGCCTGCGAGATTAGACTTCCTAGATTTTATTGATTGTGAGAAATATATTTAGAGGAAGAGATATATATAAATATATACATATTATTTGTTTAAAAGATTTGCGGAGAGAAAAGATTTCATCGGTTCGGGCCAATATTGGGACCATTCCGATTTCATGTTCTTTTTGCTCTTATTTGAGATTTGTAAATATACAATTAGTATTAATCGCTAGCACATAATTGTGCAAGAAAGAGCAATTAGACATCGCTTCACATATCGAGCAAGTTTTTTGAACATTTTGTTTTCTGTTATTTTTATTTAACTACGTTCATACGCGTCTAAGGAGTGCAATCCCAGATACATTGTTACTATATTCCTTTTCTTTCTTTACTGTTCAAGACCATTAAATCCATCTTTTTTAAATTCACTCCACGATTGTTCTCTTATGTCTCGACACGTGAGCATATACTTATTTTGTTTTAAGTACGGAGGAACGTATGGAGGAGTGACACAAAGAAAAGGATGGATTCATTGTTTGAATCCCAAATAGCACAGCAGCGCTTGCAAAGCGTTAAAAAAGCGCTTACATATGCGCTTTTTTAACACTTTTAAACACTTTGTAAGTGCTGTGCTACTTAGGATATCTGTCACTTTTTAGACACGCATGAACGCGGTTGTTATACATATATCCTTAGATAAGCTAAGGGGATCCAGCATATTCTGCTAATGTAATGTAATGTGTTTGTTGTTTTAATCGATAGAAAAGGAATCGTGCGCCGATGTTGTCGATGCGCTCGACAAATTGTACATACAATATATTTTATTATATGTTCACTTCCTTATTATATTGCTATTGCGTTCGATTGTTATCGTACATTATGATGACACGTTGATCATCGTTACAATCATTAATTGTTACATCATCAAATTATTACTATAGTTAATAATATATATTATGTGTGTCATTGTGTCCGACACATTATGTAATGATAAGAATCATTTTATTAAAATTGTCGATTAAGACATACAATTAACATGAATTTTAATCTTCTAATGTTTCCTTCTAATGTTCTCGACTGGCTTTAATTATATTCTTTTGTTCATGTCTCTTAGTGAAACGACAATTCTTAATGAATGAATTTATATTTTATTAATGAATCAAAAATTCTATGTAATGTTATGCCGATTTCATGATATGATGATTTCTAAATGCAATTTATAATACATATTAAATTGAATTCATTAATAGCGTAATTGTAAATTCCATATATAATTTTTAATAAATAATAAATTTGTATTTTTAGATGAATAAAGTGATATTAAACAATTAGAGACATAAATAAATATAAATTACGTATTTAAGAATACGATACCAGTTTTTTATATTTAACAGCTGATTGCATATAAAATAAACAATATAAGTTAATATGAAAATTTAGCAGCTGTTTCAACAATCCGTCGTTCTCGGAGAATGGAAGAACAAAGAAAAGGAAGCAATTGCTACCGTTATTATACGTTGTCTTATTACGTAACATTGTCGTAAATACTATTTGCTCTACTGAAGCTAGGCTTGTTCGCTACGGCACAAGATCTACAAATCTAAACACGAAATTAAAAGAATGTGAGATAATTGTTGCAATATTATTTTTCTTGTTTGTTAAACTTGTGTTATTTCTGTGATTAGAGTACAACAATATATATAAACTTTTTATAATATGAAGTATAATCAGTGTATTGTAATATTCAAAATCATGTACATACATAGTCTGACTTAAGAAATTATCACACAGCAATAATGCTTATACTGTATACACTTGTAGATACTTTAAGCATTATAATAGCAGAAATTTTACTGTATATATATATATATATATATATATAGAATATAAAAATACTTAATGTTTATATTCCGAGCAACTGTGATTCTGATTATTTATACAGGAAAAGATTATATAAAATTGTCAAATTTATTGGAATACAGAGTCTCTAATATATAAAATTCATATTTCTAAACACATTGGCACTATCATCTATATAATTATAATTATATAAATAAATTTTATGAATAAATGAAATAAATATGTAACTTAATATAAAAACAATTTATACTTATAAATATATAAAATATATAAATGCATAAAAATAAAAATTTTCCATTTCAACAGAAAAATTTAAATTTTAAAAATATAACTTGAATTACTATCTATTTTAATAATTACTATAGCAAATAAATATATGCAATCAAAATATATTTCACAAATATAAGCACTGCTTTGTTAAAGTAATGTGTTGTCAAGTATACTTTTAAAATATTTTAGTTTTGTTATATGCATTAAAATTACTTTATTTTAGATTTCACAACGTGCTATTTTATGTATGTGTGCAATCAATTTATTATTGACTTATTTTGTGATACACTTGTGTAAATAATTAGTAACAGATAAGTGCAATATTAATTTGAAATAATAAATGAAATATAACAATATTAATTTTTATCATCTTATTGAGCAAATGTTTCTTTATATGTGACAATAATATCGAAAATATTAAATAATAATTATAACAGAAGAAAATATATTGTTGTTACTTCTGTAAAATTAATATAATGTATAGAATATTATCTTACAATATGAAACAGTCGGATAATTTCAATACTACTTCATATACAAAACACTACTGTAAATGATGCAGAGCATTAGTAAATTAAACATCGAATTTGCAAATTCGATATTCTACTTTTTTTACTACTAGAAAATAATTTATATAACTACATACATATTTAGGCCAACATAATTACATTTATGATAAGTAATTATGTTTAATACGTATAAAAAAGCACATTATAACAGCCTCCCTAATATTAATACATGTAGTATCACTTCTGTTATGAGCGTAGTAACATCAGACTATTTTGTATCAATACTTCCTTTCTCTACTTTCATTTTAAAGATGTTTACCTATCGATTATCTATTATTAAAAAATGGCGTTTTTAGAAAAAATGTTGATAACAATACAGCAAATAAAATCACAGTATATAATAGCATCTAAAATGACAGGCAAAATGACCTTATTTATCAACAATTCATAAAGCTTGTATGCAAAAGCACACGCTTCATATTTACATGTTACATCTTTCTATGTGCCTGTATCTAAAAGCTATAAAATTCGTGAAGTTATTTTTTATTTAAGCTATACTGTTCGTTCTTGTGTTGGAAGACTCTCGGTGCAGGCTATTTGTAGGATTATTATAATTTATCGTAAAGTATCTCATATGAGAGAAGCGCGAAAGGCACTATAATACGTACTATGATCATTTTACTTTTCTAATCATCTGGTTTTAAAGCATATGATAATTATATATCTTTCAGCGATGGATATGTATCGTTACAAAATCTTGCGAATTATTTTCTCTAACTACCAGACTTTGAAGGCTTTCCATCCATACTGGAGGAAATTAAAGATAATATTGTACAAAAATCTTGAACTATATATTCAACTGGCATTTGATATATCGATATCTACAGTTTCTTCCTTAAGCAGTGCTCGTTTTTCTTCTTTTGTGTTGCTCTGCTTTTTACCGCCACTTTTACGTTTGCCTCTATTAAGTACACCGTTCTCATCATCCATCATACGTAAAATTTGCGTTTGGTCAGAACTTTCTATAGGTGCTATCGAGATATCACGTACGGCACGGAATCTACCGCAGTTATTCAAATGTTCGTTCTCTAAACGGAAAAAGTTCCACACAAATCGTCTAAAACAATTTTGCAATGAGACAGAGAAGTACAAATAAACTCGAACACTGACGAAAAGTGTACTTACCTAAAAACCTCGAGAGGTGCTACTATAGAAGTCATTAAGTCGCCAGAAATGTACCCACACTCAATGAGAATAAAACTCGCAATCCATATAAATCGTAGTATAAAATCTTCTATTATTGCGAAATAATAAAACCACTAAAAAACACGTAATATGTAATACCTCTTTTTGCAAATGATGACGATATTACTTTACTTACGGCTGTCGAGTAAACTACTTCCTCTCGTAGAAAACGATTTTCACCAGCATTACTATCTAAAAGGCCCCAATCCATCTTGAGATCCCATGTATATGAATATATCGAATTAATAAGGCAGCTACACACCCATAGCCATAACCATGGATTCTCCCATTTATTATTATATTCTGCTGAAAAAGCGTATTACTTCTTGATTATTTTTGAGATGTTGAAAATCTTGAATTATAAAAAAAAAGAAAACACTTTTAATTTCATCTACCTCCGTGATAAGCGTATAAAGTGTTGGCTGCAACAACGAGAAATGTCGTGGAATACTTTCCAGCATTCACTAAATGTGGAAACGCCTCTTTAGAATCTCGATACCTACGAACGCACTGCGCGAAGCGAAACCATGCCGGTAAGCAATTCACAATAGGTCTAATGATGAGAGAACCAGACATGCACTGCGTAGTATCGCTCGCCTTCAACCAATCGCCGTTTGTAATGTAGAAGCATATCAAAAAGTGAAAATCCAAGAATGCAGTCGCCAAACTGTTGAATTGATCTGCCAACCAGAAATCGGCAAAATTGACATACGCGAATGGTGTTATTAAAACGCGTCCCTAAAATAAAATAAAAGATTATAGTCATTTTTTATTCATATGAAATTCTGCACAAGTGAAATATTCCACAAATTATACTTACTATAATCTTTAACAGCCAGAAACGAGCTTCGTGACGAAACATTTTAACTGGATTTAATAGAAAGATCAACATGATACAGACAAGTACTAATGGATTCACGTATGGCGGAATGCTTAGACTGGCACTGTATAAAAAACTTAGTAAGCTAAGCGTCCAGACTACTCCGAGGACTGCGGCCAATTCCATAAGATGTTGCTCCGAAAGATGATTTCGTGGGTCAAGCTCAAATATCAAAACGTGATTGACGCCGGAAGATCTCCATCCATAAACGTTAATTCCGATAAGGAATAAGAACTCGATAATAAGAAAGGGACCTCGATATAATCTAAATGCGATCTTTAGATTCTCCCCACTGTCGTGGAAGACGGCTGAAAGTAACGAGATTTTAAATAGCATAAATAATATAAATAAGGACTCTCGATACTTCAACAAATTAAAATGCTAACAAATCAAGAGTGCGCAGATTAAATTTTTCTTTAATAAACCATTTTTACTCAAGTTAATTTAAAATCTTGCAACATTCTACTCGTTGTGAACAGCACAGTATTGCAAATATGTCGTAACTATGAATAGATAAACATTACAACAATACCCGAGAGAACAACTGCAACAGATAGGACGATAAAGCTACCGGAGAATAAGCCAACTTTGAAAGTAGTCCATGGACTTTGAGATTCGCCAAGCGGTGGTACCCGAAGACGTTTCATAGCACGTTGCCGATCGCCACCTTCGAGATCGTTCGTTACTGTGGCTTCTGTTTCTTGTATCAATTTGTCTATATCTTTGGACGTGTAGAAATGTGACGTTTCCACGCACTCGACTCTCCATTTTGTACCGGCGTCAACTGACAATAACTGGAAGTATTTGATAATGTGTTGTAGGAATTAAAAATCACTATTTATAATTGAATAATACAAAATGTCAAGGACAATTACTGATTTTTACTTGGATACACAAGGAATAGGTATTGTGTCATACATAGCAGTTGTTTCTTGCACCAATATTTTGCAACTACGAGAGGAAAGACATGATGCTAATGATTGGGGTAATTGTAGCTTCTGAAATTACATAAGCTGTGACTAATAGGCAAAAAATGACAAAAAGCATCACTATATGCAATAAGATACCTTGTCGTGTTTTTTGAGAATCTTGCGGAATCCAGTGTGATTAAGAGTCTGATAATTTTGAAGAAGGATTAGCGAAAGATAAAATTCTGAAAATGCAAGTTTTAAGTCCCTAAGCTTTCTGGTAGGCAGAAGCGGCTTTGCGCTGACTTTTCCTTTGTTCTTCCCACTTCCCTGTTGCTCCACTGCAGTTTTCAATTCACTTTGTAAAGCAGCATATTTGCGTGTAGCCTCTGCCAATTTTTCTGCAATAAATATCCAGTAAACGAGAATGGATTAAAATGTATTCAAATGAATTCAAATTTTTAAGAAATACACATTCGTGAACGTTAAAAATAAATCTTTCTCAGTCCGAATGCATTTTGATTTATTTATATAATTGCAGCATGAAGCACATTTCTATACGCCTTTCAATATAAAAATAATATTATTTTCGATGCCAATGTATATTACTGCTCAATTAAAAATTCTGAATATATAAGAGATACAGTTTTTCAATCCAATTGAATCTAAATGTTTTTTTTTATTCAATTAGATTCAATAGAACAGAATAATGAGACCTAAATAGATAAGATTAAAAAAAAAGATTAAAAAAATAAAACTAAAAAAGTTTTTTCTTTATTTAGTTGAATTCAATGGATTCAAAATACGCATAAAATTTTAATCCATTTTAATCCTCAATTATTATATTAGGTAAACAGATAACATAGTTGTTTATAGGAAGATTACATTTAGTCGGAAATACTCTTACCTGAATAAAATGTATTAATCTTCTTTAATTCACGATCACAGAATGTAAAAAACACCTCGTCAAAAGACGCAAAGTGTCGTGATATTACTTCTGGTTCTACACTTTCATCAGAAGGCGCTTCCTCCACCGCCGTGTAAAGCATCGCTTTCATTTCCTGTATAAAAACAGGGAGATAACGAAAGTACATCTATATGCAATTATATTAGACTAAGAATATACAAAACTTTATATGATTATACAAAACTTATATTTATACTTATATTTATACGATTATACAAAACTTATATTTAATATTTTACATAAATTGCATATTTACAGATGGCAATCTCTTTTTACTTTTAATAATTTTTTAACAAATAACGATCGACTATTAAAATTGTCCGATGGTTAATATTTAGTTGAATATTTTGTATAAATATTCGCAGTTTAGTAATTATAATTTAACGTTTGTTAAAATCCTATACTATCCTTGAATTAA
>Ga0157364_1001795_pt1 | contig 18941 bp, 7 predicted proteins | sample AttsexASBM2_FD_111476 | JGI IMG/M metagenome (GOLD analysis project Ga0157364, IMG submission 111476) | Fungus gardens microbial communities from leaf cutter ant in Ribeirão Preto, State of São Paulo, Brazil - Atta sexdens ASBM2 | ecosystem: Host-associated > Fungi > Mycelium > Unclassified ...
TTTCGAATTTTAGAATCAATTTTATAATTGACACAATTTTTGTCAAACCACTAAGAACGCAGGAATCTTTTTGATAAGATGAATGGCATCGTGACTGTTGCATCTCTACAAAACCATATATAATCAAATAAATCGCCGATAATGACTTGAAATAAATCGCGTCCAGACACATTGTCATAAATCAATAAATTATTATTATATATAATGAACTAATTATTGTATGATTAAATTTGCGCATTGATTACTGCGTGAACTTTTACTTCCCCATATATTTGTTCATTATTTTGTTATAATAATGAAGAAACCTATAATAACTTTACTATTGACAATTTTTGTTATTTACAAATTATTTACAAATTATATTATATTAGAAAATCGTCTCTAAACATCTCTAGCAAAAAAGAGAAATTCACAACGGCAATAGTTTTAACCACATAATTGCCAGTGAAATAGAAAACAACGTTATTTGTTAATGTGAAACATAATGAATGTGTAATTTATATGTATTTATAAATATGTACGAAATTTTTACTTTACATATATTGAATTAAATTATTCTTTTTTAATACGTCTTATTTTCATTTACTTTCATTTACTTCCACATGCCTTGTAACGGAAACATCTATCTTCAATTTAATCGTTAAGTTAAGCTTGTTCAACTCTAACACCAATCATTCTGCATCTATAATTTGTTTACGTTGTATGTTCAAAAAAAAGATGACACGAAGAGAGATTAACAAGAATAAACTGCAGTACTTGTCGGAGATTATCTAGCGAGTTTTACCGTAAATATACACACGTAATCACTCGCGAACATTTGATCTTTTTCGATAAGCTCCTCATATAATCGCGAGACAGTCATGATGCAGATGACAAATTTGTTACATCGCCCATCAACGATTTTGCATATCTCGCTCTCTGTCTCTTTTTGTCGCGTCATAACATACTTATCGAGCTTTGTCAGCATTACTTGTGTCGCCAATGGACAGCATTAAATTCATGAATGACACTTTCTCGCTGTTTATCAAAAAAGAAATCAATTTCGTAATCTTACTACGCCGTACACATTATGCTATACGATTAGATTGCGTTTTTGTTAATCTGACGTTTGACGATTATTAGCGATGAGTCGCGAATTTTCGCGCATAACAACTGATTCGTGGAATCGCGGTAGAGACAGTTTGTTCTCGTAAGAGGTAATCGTGTAATCGCCTAAATCATTTTCGTCTACTTGGTTTCCTCTTCCGCGCCCGATTTAAGCCCTACGTAACTACCCTCGGAAACGTTTCTGGTTTTTTTTTCATCGTCACATCGGGCAACTTATCGTGACGAAGAGTTCGCGTAAAATGTTTTTGCAATTTGTGACACTCGATCACTCATGATTTCCGTATTCGTAATGTAATTATGACAATTTGACGAGACATCTATTATCATTTTTACAAGAACGTTTTGAATTATGCCTGCAGAGAAAAAGAGAAGGTCGAAAGAGAAGAGTCGACGATATGATTTCTGACATAAGATTGCTCATAATTTCCATAATCATGATGTAACTATAATATCTTCCTGCTACTAGAACTTTTTAAAGAATCATGTCATATGTAATATGTTATCAAAAATTGCCAAATCGTTACTTAAAAGTTTCGAGAATCCAAATTCCAAAGTAGAAGTTTAAAGAATGGAAAAGATAGATCTTTATCTTTTTATCTTTTGATCTTGTTGTTTGATTGAAAGTAATCTCGATTAAATCACTTAAAAATTTTCAACGTAATTTAAAACACAGAACTATCGTTCTGAAATTCTTTTCTCTGATGAATTAGAGTGAATTGCACCTAGTGCAATCATATTGAATTACAGAGGTAATTAAAAAAAATCTTTTTACTGCTAAAATTAAAAAAATGTTTTATATTAATATTATCAAAAATATTAATATTATCAAAAATTATCGAATCGTTAGTGAAAATTCCGAAAAATCGTGTTCCAAAGTAGAAGTTTAAAGAATAGACGAAAAGTTGAATCTTTATGACTTTTTTATCTTTTAAACGACTTAATCTCTCTCATCTTTTTCTAATCTTTAGAACTAGAAAAAGACGAAGAATAAGTTGAATCGAGATTAAAGTTAATCTACATTGGTGGAAATTGGCATTACTGCTTTAAAGTTCTCGATCAAATCACCTTAAAATTTCCGGCAAAACACAGACTATCGCTCCAAAATCCTTCTCCGATAAATATTGAGGTGAACTGCACCTAACGCAATTATACGAATAGAAATGATGTATTGGCTTATCATAGCAGTTATCGAATGCATAGAAGCATCGAAATATGACTGTAGATCTCCTTAGACACGGGGGATGAGCAAGCAATAAGTAGACTGGAAAAAATTAAACGAGCCGCAATCATCGCTGCTGCCGGTATTTTAAGGCCAGCGGAGAGTTTGCATAATTGTAGTTTGCGTAATTGATATTGCATATAACTGCGAATACAGAAGATAACTGCGAAAACAGAAGTAACAGCAATACACAGCTGAAGGTTGCCCAATGTCATTATACGGTCCTTCAACCTTTTCTCGCCGACTTGCGACCTGGAGCGGTCTATCTTTCTTTTCTAGTTTTTTTTCAACGATTATACTTTTCACAGCTTTGTACGTGCGCCTTGTATGTGCATTGCACCGAAACGCATCAGCTCGCGAGTGAAAAAAATCTTGCTTTATATTCCGCGACACACAGACCTCGAAATATTCAACCTTAACTCGCGACACGGATCTTATGTCACTCTAAATAAGTGTTATTAAAACACTGATATCCGCATGTAGGCGATGTCAATGTTGTAGACCGGAATTACACAAAACATAATTGCAATGTCGTTTATCATGAATTTGGATTAAGTTTCGCACCTATAAGTTTCTTAATAAATATGTCTGCATTGCTTAAATGAAAGTGGATCTTTCGTTAAGGATCAGTTTTAGAGTTTTTAATGAAGTTAATCATGCAATATTAACATTCACTTGTGCTAGACCTTATTAATATACGTTTGCCTCTTAAATTATCATAATCTGTTCTTTCATCTTTTTACATGACTCAATTACACAATAAAAAATAACTTAATAAAATTTTTATTATTTATTTATTATTTGCAAAATTGTTTAAATAAATAAATAATCTAATCAATTTTATACAATACCGGAAATAATAATAAATAATTATTTTTAATCAGAAAAATATTATCTATTTTATAGAACAGAAAAATAAAATTTATAAATATACTCTTACTTTATTTTATTCTCTAAAAGAGAATCTCTTTTTAGAGTGAATCTGACTTTGAAAAGTGAAATGTCTCTCTTAAAGATTGAAAATTGAACCACTCTTTTTTAAGATTAGATTTAAATGAGATTCTACTCCAATTTAGAGAATAAATAATAGGCCAATATTTATAATCGATTTTCATATTTAAGACCATCTTAAGATGTTATAAATTACAGGTCAGTATTCATAATCGATTTTTATTTTAAGCTTCTTATCTTAAGTAATGTCTTAAGTCATTAATGCGAATGATTCTAATCTGATTGGTTCATGATATCTTAAAACTGTACTTAAGACGGTCTTAAATATAAGATCCGACTATGAATACCGCCCACACAGTCGTATTTGTATCTTAAGATATAAATTAAGACGATCTTGAAATAAGAATTGAACTATAAATGTCGGTTAATACCATTCATGTTAAGAGTTCGATGTCGAGATGAAATATGTATCGTTATAACCAACAAGGTTAATAGCGGCACGTGTTTCACGTGAGATATCCGGTATGTGAATCTCGCCGTACTGTTTTATTTCGACGATGCCGAGCACAGATCTGTAGAGTCAAACGGTACTTGCTATATAGAGAAAGTTTTGCGAGAGTGCCAGATAAGGAGGGTGAGATCAGTTGAAGGTGAGAGAAGAAGGATAAGGAGAAAGAGAGAAACGTTGTGTAGCCGGTGTCATCTTTATCGCGGGTTCTCTCTCAATGGGAGAGAATTCCTATGATGATGACGAAGGTAACATCCGCACGATGGATGGCTCTTCGAGTTTAGTGGGTAAGTGGGTCGTGCTGTCCGGTTAATTATCGATCGTGGTGTATCACGTCGCATGCGAGATATTCACCGTCGTCATTCGCGGCTGTTGTCATGACTGAAGCCAAGCGGCTCTTTCCTTTTATTTTCTTCGACCTTTCTTTCCTCGGTCCATATTTCGTACTCTCTCAAGCGCAACTTCTCTTTTTGCACGCACGTTCCTTTTTACTTTCAGGACTCGCATCGCGAATCGTCTTCGAAAGAGACTTGTTTTAAAGTACCGAAGATGTTATTTGTAACAACTTTTTTATCTCAATATAGAGTATACATTTTGCTAAAGTAAATAATTTTTTTTACAGAATGATATGGTAATAAAATCTCTTATAAATATTTATGTTTTTTATCTCTAATTTTATCAGGCTATTTTAACTTTTTCTCGAATTTTATCTTGGTTAAAAATATTCGAGATACTCCATTTTCTCGGTATAATATATTTACACTGTACTGTATATTTATATTTTTTTGATAGATAGGTCTATAAATAATTATTATTAACATTATGGCAGTATTATAAAAATACAGTTTCTAATCATAATTATTTTTTCATGCAATTACAATCACAAATTATTACAATCACAATATTACATCACTTTTCTCTCTGTATGAAGATGAGATTAAAAGAGCTATTATTTTTTCATAACTTATATTTTTCTAAAAAAATATCTTGAATATATAAATCTATATTATAAAGATTTTAAATTGCAATTTTTGTTAATTTATTGCACTCCATTATCTCATTTCAAATACAAATGTTAGTCGATTGAATGGTACGAATAGTCGGAGAGACTGTTAGTGAGACTGTTAGTTTTTGCGAAAGAATTCAATTGTGATTCGTCTAATCACGAACAGTAAATTAAGGAATTGCGGTCGAGAGATTCATATTGACCGGATTAGAATCGTGTCAAGAAAACATGCTTGAATAACGTCGGAGCTAATGTTGGTATATACATAGATGCAACAAAAGGATAACTTTACCTTTCGCCCAGTATTTTATGGATTGGTTTCATCATCTCTCCGCTATCTTTTTGTTTACTTTCGCAAGTGCTCAGCAAACAAAATGTCGCTAAATGCTGTACTTACAAAATTATTTACAAAGCTGTTTCATCTTTTTTGCGCTTTGAAACAATTTAAATATGATTAATTGTTTATTATATATGATTAATTATGTTCATTTTGACTGTCTGTTAAATGCATATAATTAACTACATGATTAACTTCATTTTTCAGTAAATACTAAATGGAAATACTAAATGGAATTAAATATTTTGTCTATTTTTTGCTGTTACATTTATGAATAATATATCCTTCTTAATCACGCTAATCACGCTTTTGATTACACTTGTTATATTATTCTTTACTATATCACTATTATCGAAAAATAATTTAATGCATTTGTACTCCAAGTGGAATATCTCGATCCGCAACGGAACATGATGAATGTCTATGATCTACAATTTGCAATTTATGGCATGATCGCTGCTTCTTTACGATAAAGTTTTCCTTTTGAGATATAAGAAAGAATAATAATAATAATATTACGCCGATGATAGAATATTGTATACTCGTTTGTAAGATATTATATTCTCATGTTTTAGATATTTTTACTTTAATCTCTGAATCTCTGAATTATCATTGGTGAGAGTCGAAGAAGAGCGTGCTAAGTAGGTAATGCTACATTGGTTATTAAATGTGACGTGTAATACGCCTTCGGTGATTCTTGCATGGTTTTCATGTCAGTGAATTTTTATTACGATGCCACTTTCTTATCTTTTTACTTTAGATTCTGTACTTTACAAATTATTCTTTAAATTCTACAACTTATTCCATACGAATATGAAAAATAAATAGTTCTTATTGGAACGTTCGGCAATACAGGTTCATGCTTTTTACGTTTGTCTTAATAAAAAGATTAAACATTTTGTTTTTATATTATACACTTATATTATTATAGATAAATTTCTAATAGAATTAATTTGTAACTAATAATCACCTTTAAAGCGAATTCTATGTGGCAACATGCATTTTCTATTATTTTTGACAAATAATAGAAAATGTGCCATATTTTTAAAACTTGCTTTGTAATGCATTGAATATTTTTCTAATATTGATTTTTAATGATTTATATCTAATTTTGAAAAAAGAGAAATATAATCCCGAAGAGTTTTTATAGAATACTAATTTCTATTAAACCAATTAATTTTTTTCTGTCTACTTTCTTCTTTTCATAGAATGCGCTTCACTTCTTCAAAAGGAAATTTTACAACTTTATGGAGTCGTTCGTTCCGCTTATTATAATTAATTAATTGCCGTAAAAGAGAAAAAATGCAGCATTTTGATTAATACTGCACATTATTACATATTGTGCATAATTATGATAAATTATGCTTCGTGATGATTTTGCTTCAGATACGATTTACAGACATATTTTTGTCAAGTATCTTCATTTCTTCTTCTTCGATACTCGTCTAATGGTACTAGCTTAACGTTTCTGCTCAACGACTCTCACTAGCGATTCGCCTTCGGCGATTACCTCTTCCTCTACTATCATTCCGGAAATGAGCATCCTATATCATAAAACGGATTTATCCGTTAAACGTCATTCTTTTCTTATGTAGCAAAAAAAGAAAAAAGGTATTATTCGCTAATTTCTCTGTGCTACTAGCCTGTTCTTGCGTGATCGAAGTGTATCGACTTTTAAGAACCGTTTTCACCACCCAACGAGAGCATTTATTTAGAAACGCCTAGGTGGAAGCGCGGATTTATAATAGCATTAGTAAAATGACGATATATAATGTAAATAAATTAGAAATTAATTTATGAGTAATTAAATAATCTATATATGCAACATTAACGTATGAGATATATTTATATTTAATTTTAATATTTATTAATATAATTTTTTATTTTTATAAAATTTTTCTAATCTAAGGAAGACTCAAAACATTATTTTCTCCCGTTACCATTAAACTTGTATTAATATATTAAATCTGTGCAATATTTTCTGCGCTCCTATATGCTCACTTTACCATTTATTTATTTTAAAGCACTAATAACAGCGTTTTTAATATTCAACACTGCTTTTAATACAAAGTATTATTAGTGTTAAAAGTATTGTTAGTTTTTAATTTCAAAATAAGTAATTTATCACTAACCGACTTACAGTATTAAATTTCTTTAATCTTATCCTCCACATAATACCCCACATTCTTTCCCGAGTTTTCGTGTTAGGCATTTCTCTTCAATGAAAACGCAAAAAAATCTGACAATCCGATCCGCAGCACACATTTTTCTTTTCAGGAAAGTAGATAAAAAAAATTCATAATATCGCGCACCTGTCTCTCCCTCCCGAAATTTATGATCAAAGTTAATCGCACCAGACGGTTTTGTCTTCGACCGCGAAACGAAGTCAGGTGCATTCAACAACTGCGTTGTAAAACTAATTATTGTACGTCACTGTCGTAGTTCTACTTTCTTTGCCGATAGTACTTTTGAGAATTTAATTGTAATATACCCTGCAATTTTCTAATTCATCGTTTTAATGTTTTACGTGCTAATCGACACGCCGATTGGTAAACCGTAAAAATTACTCAACTTCTTGTTCGACGTGAAAACACGTTTTTCGGCTAAAACTATTTGCACACTAAAATTACTCATAGGGTAACTTTGTTTAGTTCTGGAAAGGATGTGTTTTTGCAGAATTAGGTTAGAAAATAAATTTGATAATTTAGAGGAATGTGACACAATGAAAAATAATATTTTGAAAGGTACAAAATGTTCTGTAAGAAGTAATTGAAAATAAGAACGATATATATTTATTATAAATATTTATTACTAAAATTTTCAAACGCGGGAATTTAAGGCATTTATATATGCAAAATATTTTTTATATAAATCTGATAAACCATATTTAATTTTCGTCAATTTTAGGTTTTGTGACATACATTTAGACTAAATTATACATGAATATCAGTATAGGTTGAATTAATTGGCAATTGATACTTAAAGAGTATGAATTTTAGATAATATTTGAAGGATAACGCAAGAAAGTTTCGTTATCGTTAACTTGAAAGTAATTATTTGCAATTCTCAAGTGTTTTAATGTCCTCGATTTGGATAAAAGCAACGGTGCGTTACCACTCTTTCGACACACTACAGTCGGAGAGATCTTAGCCTTGACTAGAATAAAATATCTTCAAAGCTTTGCACAAACATATTGTGTCACACACACACACATGAAATCATTCGTCGAAATCTTTCGTGTAAACGTGAAATGTACTTCTTTCTTCATTTTCTGCATGACGATTATTATTAATCTCGATGGAAACTAACGATGTTGAAGAACTTAATTAAGTACAATTACTTTATCATCTCTTCATCTTAGGTCTAACAAGGCAATAAAAATCTCAAAAATTCTAGTATGATTAACGAGCTCAAAGAAAGCACGCGTTTAAATACTGAAGTATCTATTTAAAATGTTTTTTCATATTAATATTGAACTCTTAAAGATTTTATATAACTGAAAACTATTAATTTTCTGATAGCATATACATATTGACAGTAAACTAAGATAAATTCTTTTTATCAAAGGTATTTAGGTAAATCTTGATCAATTTGTTGTGACATTTTATTGTAAATAAAATGTGACATTGTATTGTATTATAAAGTTGTAATTTTTATTTCTTATTATCTTTTTTTCTTACTGCCTTACTGTGTATTGACAATCCATCATTTGACAAATCTTTGACTTAGAAATGACATATATCGTAACAATATATGACATAAATGTCTTTTGCCTTGAATATTTTAAGAAATAACTATGTTTTAACGTACGTAATTTTTTAAGGATTAGTAAATAAAAGAATGTAATTACAATATTTTACATGAAAAATGTTTTAATTTATTAGTTTAAAATAATTATAAAGAAACGAATAATCTGTTTTAAAGAGATATAACACGTTACAGCAATAATTCAAGAATCAATAATCATAGGATACATTCTAACAAAATTTAAAAAAAAAATAAGGAAAAAAATAAAAACCGTAAGTTCTGATTCTTGCGGAACAAATTGATATTTACTATGCGTCTTCGATTATAAAACAATTTACATTATGCGATTTTCTTGTGATCATAGTTGAGGTCGATTGTTCCTAATTTTAAGCGGAAACTATATTATCACCGTGAAGTACACGTTTTTGAATAGAAAAAAAATCGGAAATTTGCCAATATCCGTTAGAATAAGTAACGTTGACACTCGTTACATAGCATGCATATTGTCACACATTGGAAAATGATAATCTACTAGTATTTCAATCTGTCAATATCAAATCGGCATACATTTTAGTTTAGCTATATCTTTAAATTTTTAGTTTAGCTATATCTTTAAACTTTCGTCGTTTCACTATTCTTCGTCTATTTCATCTATTTGGTGTATAATTATTAACCGTTACGTGAATATATTAATGAATAATTCCTGCAATCTGATATGCTGTATCATTTATTGGTATTCAGGGACGATAATTAAACTATTACAATAATTACTGTTAATTGAAGAATTAGATTCATATCAGTATTATTTTATTAGTATTGGGTTGTCCGGAAAGTCGTGCCGCAAAAAATTTAAATTTAATAAATGAAATTAAAAATTTAAATCTTCTACGTTTCAATTTTTCTTCAAAATCGGTACGAACTTTCCGGATAACCCAATATTACTTCATATGTCACTTCGGATTTAATCGAACTAGATCATAAAAATTAGATACAAATGATATCAATATTATTCTTATATTTTCAAGTCTAACTAATCAAATTCAGAATTACATGAGTTTGGAGTCATTTGCTTGGAGACATTGACTGAACTATCCGTAAGTTACGCATGTTTATGCGCTTTTGATGTCGCTTTGAAAGAGCAGAATCCGTTTTCCTTGGATACATGAAATCACACCATGTTTGTTGAGAAACTGGCTCGAAAATGGTCCAGCGACCTTGTGCCGAATATTACAGCGTGTTTCGAACGGTTGTGTAATGTGACGCATTTCACGTGCTCGAACATATATGTGGGGGTTATATTAAGGTAGGTAGTTGAATGAGAATTGAATGCATGAATACATAGGTAGCCGATATAATTTCTGTCAAGTGTGTGAAGTTTCTATGTAAGAATTTCTCTCTCTCTTTCTCTCTCTCTCTCTCTCTCTCTCTCTCTCTTTCTCTCTCTCTATTTCTCTTTTCCTGCCTGTTATGCCTGCTGAAATACATGTCGATATTAACGATAGAATTAGAATTAATTTGAATTGAGGCAATGACAATGTTTCTATAGTTCTGTAATAATTGTACAGATGTGCTTTGCGGCGAAACGTCTCGATTGTGTAACGCAGGTGAATTGCTATTTACAAACTCTCGAAAATTCATATTTATATATATCCGAATGTTATACAGACTAATAAACTATGCGATTTGCTACACATTAATAATCTTTAATTATTTTATATTTTTTAAAATACATCTCTAAAAATTAAAAAATTTTTAGTAGCTTTAAGGTCTTCAATACACGTATAAAATTAATTTAAAAACGTGTATAAAAATTTAATAACTTTATGCGAATTAATTAAATTTAATTTACTTGCTCAAGAAACTTAACAATATTTTATTTTTTTTATATTTGTAAAAATTTCTTATAAAAATTAAAAATATTCTAAAAATTATGATCACATCTTTCTTATTTCGAAATATTACACTATACGAAATATATTACATACAAAACGATAAATATTACACAATTAAAAATTTCACAAGAATTGCAGTCAAAAATTTACCTTCAACAGAGCCATAAATATTACAGTTCGAAGATTAATGTCAAAATACTAATGTAACTTTTTCAAAAATCTTACTAAAGTATAAAAATATGTTATTAAAGTATGCCTCATTTTGAAAAAGTTTATTTATTCTATTTTAGTGATAGTTTCAAACAACACGATATAGATAGACACGACATAAATATCAAATTATTTTTGCGAAAATTGTTTGCTAATAGAAATTTACTAATAAGATAATTTTGATTTCATATTAAATAAATTATTTTGTGCATGAAATAACATAAATAATAATAATAGTTTGTGTTGCGTATATATACGTACACATATATGTAATTACAAATTTTTTTTAAAACATTTAAATATGATATAAATAAAATAGGGTAACGAATTCTTGTTTCAACTTAATATATATGTGTGTGTGTGTATGTGTGTGTGTGCGTATGCGTGCGTGCGTGTGTGTATGTGTGTGTGTGTGTATTATACGATAGAGCAAAATTTCAACTGTAAGAATCGATTTTTTTTTTAAATTGAAATACGATGATTTTTTATGAGCAATAGTCAGAATGCTCCTTTTATTTAATATAATAGTAATAACAAATTTTAGACGTATTTTTAAAAAACAATTTTGTGGGAAAAATTTTAAACTTTCGTTAGAAAGTCGAAAAAGTTTCAAATATTTTTGGGCATGTGATGATCCATAAAATAAAAAGAAAATTTTCCATTTTGTTCAAATCGTAATTTTCTTTAAGTAAAAATTCTATATATTAGGTATAGTAAAACTTATAGTAATTCAAACAATATAATCTTCTAAAAGTATAGATTTTTTAATTTTAAAATCCTTTTTTAAAAAATTTCATGGAAAAGAAATTCATAGCGTTATAAACTATTATCCCAAATCAATATCATATATAAACATATCTAGAAAAATATAGAATATTTTAAAATTATTAATAGATATATTAATTATATATTATGTATTAATGATTAAGTATCAATAAACTTTTAGTAAATTAATATTACACGTAATTTTTAATTTCTATATACACGTGTTTTGAAAAAAGAAATAGTTTTAATTGTAAAAAATTTCTTCAAAAAAATTAGAACATATTTCAAAATCAGAAAGTTATTAATAAAAGTTAAATTTAAGAATGTAGGTATGATATATAAACATTGCGGCTAGGATTAAAAATGTCGTGGACTTTGTTTTGTTATATAATAAGCTTATTAATAAAATTAATGTAAAAATGCAAATTAATTATATTGATTCCTTTCTTTAATTATGGGTATTGCATTATGAAAAAATTTTAGAGGTAATTTTTCTAACATTGTAGTTTCTATATCAATTAAGTAAGTTGATTTTAACCTTGATCCTTGTATATACAACCCTTTGTAGGATATTAGTGTACTGCTTTACTACTTCAAGTTTTTGATATATGGATAGTCAAAAGGAATCACTACACGGATAGTAAAATATTTTCATTACTTGAAAAAAACATAAAATAAGAAAAAATATGCATTTTTTTCCTAATAAAAAAATTCGTCTATACATTTCTTTAAGCATATAGAGTAGTCTTGCATCAATTATTACTCTGTTGAGCTGTTCTCATCTTTTGTCTCCAAAATGTAATCTTTCTTGAAGGATTGATTAAAATGAGTCTGTTTCGCGCACACGCGATTTTTTATAGCGCAAGTTTTAACGACTCGCACGCGCGAATCCGTTTAAGGAGTCGGCTCGATTTCTCACCGTGGAAATTCATTTTGGGTCACTCTCCAGCGACCATTCGCGCTCGGTCAAATGTTCCGCTCTCCACCCTAAGTTTTCGAAATACGCTTACCTTCCACTCACGCTCCACCGAAAAAAGAAAAAGGCTGGCACTTCACCACTTCTGCTCCTAGCTACGTCGTCACCGAAACCACCGATCCCTGCGTGATTCAGCGGCGCTGCATCAAACCGAGCTACCCATCAAAGATTTGAACTAACCGAGATTCCGTCTACTTGACTCTTCGCACTGTATTTCTCTATACCAGCGTTCAAAGCTGGTATACGCTGTCGTTGATCGATAGATGAACACAATGGGATTCGGGAACACCGATCAGGAGGAAATTCCCCTTCTTCCGGGAAACGAAGGGTTGCAAAGACTTCAAGGGAGGCTCTCGTCACTGTGCACGCGGTCCTTCTCTCGCGGGGTCAGGATCAGCGAGGCACATTTGCGTGTGAGTGCTACATATGTCCCCGCGATATCATATGCGTTCACGTAAGTCGTATACACCAAGTATTAAAATAAGTGTAGATGATAGATATCCCGCGCGTATCCGATATATATCACGCGTGTGTACGCGCGTGCGATCAGGGTGTGCGTACGTGAGCTTACGGGTCCAACGGCCGACGCTGCAAGAATAATGTGCGGCGCGGTAGACCCGCGGTTTAAGTATTGGCTAACCCAAGTGGGGTCCAAGCACGCGCGTGAGAGGGGCTGCATCACTGGGCCTTAGGTGATCGTCTGCGAACCTCGCGCCGTGCTCAGTCAAGGTCGTTTCACTCAGGTGACCGTCCGAAGGGAAGTGGAAAGGTATCTTCTTGACAGACCATGGGCGTGAGATCCTTCGGCCAAGGTCATGTGCCGTTTAAAACTTCACTGTACCTCCGGTGAAGATCGAGGATGTCGAGAAGGTACCCGGCGCGCCAGTATTGCAACTTCTTTTACATACACATTTTTGGTAATTGTCTCTTTCATATGATTTCATATTTTCCTTTATACATATTATCTTTATATATGGATCACACTTTTATGGCTTTCAATTAAATTAAGAAATGTGCAACGATGTGGATGCATCTAATAAATTTTATTTTCTCGTTAAAGAAAGAATGGCTTTGCTAAAAGTATTTAAAAATTTAAATATTTAAGTATTTAAATATTTAAGTATTTAAATATTTAAAAATTAATAAATTAAAATTGATACACTGAAAAAAAATATAGTCAATTTTAATAAATATTTAGTTGAATACTGCCAATTGAATATTTATTAAATATAAAGATATATTTATTTAATACAAGAAATATTAATTTGATTTAACAATCATTTTTTTTATTGAACAAATATTTACTTACTATAAATAAATTAGTTGGCAGTATTGAACTAAATATTTATTAAAATTAACTATATTTTTTTCTGTGAATGTACAAATTTGAAAAGAATTTTGTGGATCTATTAAAATAACTATGTAGGACTTAAACTGATTGCTAGAATATAAAAATTTTTTTCAACATTATTTGTTATGCTTGAATTTTCTACAAAATTATTGTGATGAATTAATAAAATTGTTTTTAGATCTGTGTATTTAGATTTTTAGATACTTTAACATTACTCCATATTGCAAATTGGTATTATGTGAATATTGTAGTCTATGATTTATTTTAATTAAGTTAAAAAAATTTGCCAAACGTTGCCAAATTTTGCCAAACGTTGGCATTCCAAGAATGGATCTGGACATAATAAAAAGTTTTGTTACATTTATATTATTTCACGCAACAATTTATATTACCGCGCCTGACTCCTATTAGTCCTTTTTTCACTTAATTTCTATCAATAAGAAGTCCTTGTGAATTAACTTATGTTTTATCAAAAAGGAAATTTACCCCGCAAATACAAGAGACAATACAAGATATAATAAGTTTTAATCATATAATTCACGATTGAGATTGTCACTTCAATTTTATGAGAATTGCCTTTCAAAGATGATTGAAGACAAGCAGCAACTATTTTTACGGTTTTCTCAGTGTTCAACTACATACTATTATATGATCGGCTTTAAAAACAGCTTCTCCTTTAATTACGGCCGTCTTATTTTTTTTAAAAAATCGATAATATTATCAAGAGTCAAATCTAAACTAATTTCATTCTCCATATTTCTAATTGCACTCAATTAAATAAATTAGTTTAAATATATCACAATCAGATCGGATCAACATTCAAATCAACATTCAATTTTATCTTTAAAGCGATCATTTTGAATGATTTCAGTATCGTCTATGATTCGATTTTCACTCGCGAATTGTTGATTTGAGTATCAGTCATGCGTAATAAAAGATTATATTATCTATCATTGAACATGAATATACTTGAATTTCATTGATGATGAAAACCGTCAGTGTGTTCACGAAAACCTCCGTAGCGGGAATACATTTATATTATCGCATGATCTTCGCAAATATCATCATTGGTATTGTGAAACGTCGCTAAGTGTTGCAACTTGATTGCTCTCGGCATAATAATTTTCGAGTGATCCTTCACTCTTGAAAATGAAGAAAGATTTCTAGTTGGAAGGCCCTTTCACAATTATGTAAAGATACAATTAAACAGTTCATCGCATTGATTAGTCATTTATTTGTCGGAGTTAATATTATTTTTTTGTATGCCCACATGGCGTACACCGAAAAATTGAAAAATTGAAAAATTTCATCGGTTCATTCAAATTGTATGGCGAGATCAGATTCGTTCTTCCATATATCATTATCCAAGATCCACACGTGTTTCACAATCGTTAAAGCGTGAGATGATATCCATTGTGAAGATTGAAGTCGTAGTCTTTATCATCCACCAACAGCTTAAGAATAGCTTAAGAATCTCGGTGCTACTTCCGTCCAAGCGCATGCCAGTGAGTGTGTATGCATGAAATTCATGCTACACGTAGCGATCAATTCTAAGGTGTGCAATATGTCGGAGACACGTCGTGCGAAACTGGGGTAATCTTTCTTAATTAAACTGTAAGTATGATCCATGTCATATTGAATGTATTTGAATCCTGCTTTAGTTGTATTGCAATCGATGAATAATAGATGTGCTGTTGCACTGCTGATATGACGAGTAGCATTGTTAGTTTAATATTTTTTGCAGACGTATGTTGATTTTTTCGTAGATTTTGCCGATATACATCTAAAAGGCTCTAATGACTGACTGCACTATACGACGGAATCGACGTTGGATTTCGCATAGAGTCCGTTATGTCCAGATAAGGCGGAGAAGATTGCGTCAAGTGACCTCAGGTTGCCCGCAAAATATTACTAAATCTCACCTTCCAACTATCATTATTATTCAAATTGCTATCAAAATTCCTACATCCCCAATTCGATTACATAATACTGTAACTGTACCAGAATTATAAGATGAATAATTATGATAATAAATAAGCTTTTTTTATTAATCAAAATTTCAAAATGCGAATAGTTTCTAACAAATCATTGAAGATAAATTAGTTCTTTTTTTTTTGAAAATTATATTTTAGAAAAAAATAAATAAATAATTGTAGAATTAATTTGATTAATAAGATATTATAATAAAAAGATTATTAAAGATATTGTCAAAGATATTCGTGAAATTGTTTAAACAATGATATTACAATATAATGTTTTCTGTAAACAGACATTCAAAGGAAATATAAAAAGCAATGTTGTTTGTCTTCTTTCTGTTAATCGTCTAATACTTTGGACAGTATTATTATAAATAATTTTATAGCAATATATAATTATATATCATCTGATATTAACAAAAAATCTACTAATTGTTAAAGGAACAGGAATGTAATGAATAAATAAAAAATAAATAAAAATGAAGAAATAATATAAAGCAATAATTACATCTAAATAATATATAATAATTAATATTGATGCATAATGGAAAAAACCGAAACCAAAGATCATATCTTAAGAATGCATATCGATACATATAGAAATTAATATTCTCATTCATTCTAACTTTTTATATCTAAACTATCATCTCAGATCTGTATAGTATAATGTGGAGGAAACTTTGATAGAAGTTGTTGATGAGCCTTTTTCCTCAAGAGTGCGTTTTTCCATTCGGATTTCGTAAGAATCGTATTTTTTGCATTTTATTTAGATGTACAAATTTACTTTTTATTTAATTTTTATGTCATTAATAAAAATGATTTTGCGTTAACAAGCAAATCTTCGGTAAGCATAATCTTCATAAATAGCACCTACAGTTCCTGTAAAATGCAATCAAGTGTATTTCGAGGAAATGAAAAGTTTACATGGAAAGAGATTTTATCAACTAAAAAAGATTTATCATAAATTAAAAATAAATGATACATACAGATTGCGTATTGTGTTCTTTATAATTGCCTGTACTTATGAACTCTATAGTTAAATATCAAATGAAAGTTCAGTTATAATATTTAATAATTTTGAGATACTTTGGAAATTCTCTTTTCCTCACTATTCTCAAGTGTTATAAATTTCATTTGATAGGCTGAAGCAATTGGTATCGAATGCCAGATTTAATTTTATTGCCAAATTTTTCATTATTTTGTTCTTCTTAAAAATTAAAAGATGCGAAGAAAAAATGGACATTTATCGTAGATGTATTTTAAAATCGAGGTCAAAAAAATTTATTTTTTGCTGTTAATAGCATTATTATATGTAAGGATAAAGATTCACTAGTAGTCCTTGGACTTTGGTTTAAAATTCATTTGTTTGTCTGCTTCTTTTAAATTTTTCATTAAAAATTCGTATAGTGATGTGTATCTAAAGCACATTTATTTTTGTCCCTTGATGTTGTAAGAAGTTATATAATTTTAGCAAAGTAATTGACGTAATAGTGAATTAATCGACATAATTCGCAACACATTGAATCCGACTAGACCTATCGTACTAGTCTTACTTTCACGTAAAAATTTTAATTGAATACTAAAATACTAAATTTATTAATACTTTAGTAATACTAAAATTATTAATGCTTTTTGATGCAATATAAACAATAAATTATATATATATAATTATAGTTTTTCGTGCAATGTAGAAAATAAAATATTTTTACAAATAAGAATTTTCCATAAATAACTATCAGTTTCTAATGTAAAGGTTTTTTTCAGATGTCATAAATGTCTAAAAGATTTTATGAAGACGAATTTATAAGAAATGTTCTACATATATAATTTCTGTAATATTTTTTAAGTGCTTCTTGCATATCTTCTAGATTCTTGTTTTAAATTTAGGTTTTGCTTCTTCTGACATTAAATGCCAAGAAAATATAAATCTAACGTAATAGTTTGAACTCATTGTTTTGTTGACAATTGCGTCGATTATTTAATTGTAAAAGATATCGATGTTATACGTAAAAAAAGAAGAACTTGTTTATATTCATAGGAATGCTTTTTACGTTCATAGCAATTTATTACATCGTAATAAATTTATTTTCCCTAAATAAAAAATGCAATAAGTTAAAAAGAAAGTTATAAAATGTTTAATAAACGTTAGTAATTTTTCTATATGTATCCATTATTTCTATGTTAAATACTACCAAATCATTAAATATTTCTTAAACTTTTTGGTTTGATAGAATATAACACTTTCAATTCATTCATATTATAAAATATATTTTTACATTATACATATATCAACTTTTCAAATATTATACCAAAGATGGCATTCTCCATCATTTGTTTTGTTCTTAGCTACGTAATTGCAGAATGTTCTTTACTTGTTCTTCATTTCTATTGTACGCAATTAAGCACTTGATGCAATCTTGAATCGGGCGAATGATCAGGAAGTTAGTGCAAATTAGACAAGTAGCGATTTCAACATACAATGTTTCGATAAACAAAGAAACTATTACCAGCATGTGTGAACATTCTTAAGTGTGTGTTAAGACATTTAAGAAATTATATCGTACATTTTATAATACAATACAGCATATGTTTAATATCGTATTAATCAATTATCGTAAATATCATATAAACAAATCGTTATAAGTGTAATATATTTTTTTTTCAAAAGAAAGAGAAAACTTATTTTCTTGAAAACTGTAAGTTTAAAAATTCTACAGAAAATTCTCATAAGAGAGTTAAAGATATGAGTAATCCGTTTTTGAAAAAAATGTTTAATTAAATTATTCTAATTTAAAAAATAAAATTGAGTTAAAGTTGTTAAAAATATTCAAATAATAATGCAAGTCAGAACACTGTAAATAAAAATAAAAATCAAAATGTTATAATTAAAAAAAAA
>Ga0157364_1001796_pt1 | contig 18940 bp, 3 predicted proteins | sample AttsexASBM2_FD_111476 | JGI IMG/M metagenome (GOLD analysis project Ga0157364, IMG submission 111476) | Fungus gardens microbial communities from leaf cutter ant in Ribeirão Preto, State of São Paulo, Brazil - Atta sexdens ASBM2 | ecosystem: Host-associated > Fungi > Mycelium > Unclassified ...
CTGCCTTTTAATAAACGATTTCATACTAAAGTTTTGACTAAGGTGAGTTATTCATTTTTGCATTAATTATATTTTCCTTACATAATTATTAAAAAATCTCTTAAAAGAAAGAGAGAGAGAGAGAGAGAGAGAGAGAGAGAGAGAGAATGAAATTCCATTCACGATTTGCAAATCTTGGCGCAGGGCAATTAATATCTTTCATAAAACCTACGCGTAGCAACGAATGAGACAATAGGTGCCGCGATGCGGCGATGATTACAAGAAATTAATTATAGACGTCGCAATTGACAATTTTATGGAAATCGTACTTCAAACTTTAGTTAATTTTTTTGCTACTGTAAAATTATTCATGTTATTCAGAAAAATATTGGAAATATCTCGTAAATACAGGTAAATACTGCTACCATAAATATGGATGGATAAATGCACGTGAATAACTATTAATTCATATTGTTTCTGATGAAGCGCATCCTGGTGAAGCGAATGGAACATCACTCACTATGAAAAATACCGTGATGTTACAGAAAAAATTACGTTGTGAATAGGTCATGAAAAATCTCATTGATTATATGGATGCCAGCAAATTACGAGACGTTATCTATCTGAGCACGAACGATAACTGCAAATCTTAAATATCATAGACACAGCGTGATCATCGTGGCCTATTTTCCAAAACCTTGATCAGCGATCGACGATGAGATATACTAGATACACATGCTTAACGACACTTTTTATTTCATTTCTTTCTCTTATAATTAAGCGACAATATTACTTTCCACATAAGCGTTACATTAACGATTTTATTGTATTATTTAATTCTAAAAATATTTATAAACTCTCTCTCTCTCTCTCTCTCTCTCTCTCTCTCTCTCTATTTCTCGGGGATATTTTTCTTTGTGGACTTTTTATGTATAATTTCTTCATAAATTCATATACTTTAAAAAAATAGAAATGTTGTATACATCTCCCCAATCATATTTGTTGAATTATTATTGATTTATTTACAAGAAAATAAAAAAATAAAAAAAATTCGTCGAAATTGTATAAATTATGCAGCTCCATTAACGATTATACATTGGAAAAAACCATTACTTCTAGAGAGCTCATCAATTTGAAAATTCCTAAATGGCATGCTTGATTTGCCGTAGGATAATGAATCTGCTACCTCTCACTCTTTCTTTCTCTTTCAGACCTATCTGACATCAGAAAAAATGTGCCGGGTGAGCCAGGGATCGATTATCCCGCCTACACGACATTACCTCAGACAGGATTCACGTGTGAAGGACGTTCACGTGGTAAATATACATGAATAAATTATGTAGTCGATTGGTCATATACCATTTCACTTATTATTATGCGTTATGACATATTGATAGCTTTGTTAAATGCAACGTTTCTATTCTGCGTGCATGAAATCATCGTTCCTCTCTTTATTTTATGCAAAATTTGACATTACGCAATATATTATATATATATTTTTAAATTTCGAATAAATTCTAATAAAAATTTTGTATTTTATCTTTTACCGCATTCATATTTATATCGAAAACTTTCAATTGTATTATATTCTATACATACAGTATTCTTTATTTTGATAAAATCGTTATTGAATCACGAATTAAGTTTTTAATTAAGAAAATGAAATAATTTCATGTATGAAAGCAAAAGACTCAATTTTATTCGTGCGATTTTTTTTATTTTGTTCTAAAATTTACTGCTAATACTGAAAATTTTTAGTTTATATTATGTGCGCTATAGATTTTTAATAAAAATTGATAGTAAATCTTGGAACATAACCTTTATAATCATTTTTATTATAATTTGCAAATTTCATGGCGACTTATATAAGTCATATTATAATATAAGCAGATGTATGTATACTTTCATATATCGTAACGTAACTGAGTAATTGAAATCCTGTAAAATCACTAATGTATATAATTTTATTCTGTCTGGCAGTGATCTAGTTTAAAATAAAATTTCTAAGGTAAAAAATCACTTTCTACTTCCATTCTATCTGGTTTTTTGTTAAATTGAATAGATGCACCAAGGAACTATCATTTGATTATAAGTAAGAGCACGCGTACATATATTTTTATTTAATTTTCCGTGATATTGCGTTATCTCAACTACTTATTTCTTGATCACAGATATTAGATAATCCACCGAGAGAAAGATGAAGTGCAAGAAAAAGAACATCGTATGTTAACAAGATGACGTACAGTTGTTACATAAATGAAATATACATAATTATATCATATATAACGAAAATTTCTAATCCTCATGAACATCCATTTATAAAATCGCTCGATCATAATCCAATTACCACCCAATCGACACAAACTAAAAATAATATAACGTTTAATATTATAATTTCGCACTCAATAATATAATGTAATATACATAACATATGTTGCATAACATAGGTACATCGTTGAGTGCGAAATCATAACATATATGTTTGTTACTTTTAATTAACTTTGTCAAATACATATGCTCACTATTCATTTCTGAATTATTTTAATATTAAAAAGAGATATTGAATATTTGTTTCATTTATGTTTTATGCGCGCGTACAAAGAAATTTAATTTTGCTTCTAAAATTGTTTTAAGTAAATTTTATAATTACATTTTATAGTTATCCTGCAAAAATAATTTTCTCTAGTATATATTTTCTATTAAAAATACGAGTTTCGTATAAAATGTTACGGGAATAATATTGATACAAATTTCATCGCGAGACTTATAATCTTCCATTTTGGTATTTTTGAAAATATTATGATTCTTCACATAATCTTTTTTTTTTTAATAGAATATTATATTATTCTTAGATAAATTATAAGAAATGTACATAAAAATAATCGTAATTCGAAAATTATAAGAAATGTACATAAAAATTGTAATTCGAAAATTCGCTTGTACGATTATTCAACGATTATTCAACAGGTTACTACGCCGACGAAGCGGCCGGTTGTCAAGTTTTTCACGTGTGCCATGACGTATTGGTGTCCTCCTTCCTGTGTCCGATCGGCTCAACTTTTAGCCAAAAGTTGCTGACCTGCGATTGGTGGACCAAGGTCGACTGCTCCTCCACTAAGCGATACCTCGAAGTGAATCGCAATAACTATCAGATCGACGACGACGAGATGATTCGAAACGCTTATGCGATGATCAGTCTGCAAGTTTCTGCGGAGGATGTCACCAAGGATGGCCTGGTGGATCCTGACAGCGGCGCCAGGATCGACTATTCCACGCTCGGTGGTAGACCTGTGATGGGCTACACGCCCGGATTCCGTAGGATCACAGATTATGCGCCCGTTGAGGCGACTGGAAATGATCTGCCGAGTGGTTTCGAGGATTATTCTCAACAAGACGCGCGGCAGATTTTCAATTATGATCTTCATTATCAGCAGAAGAAAGTAAATGATCCGTATCAAAGCAAGCTCCACCTCGAAAACAAGGGACAATCGCCTTATCACGCATCAGCGATTATTCAGCACGATTCATATCAAGATAGATCTGGTGATAATAAATTTCAAAACGACTATCATGGACCTGACGGATTTACCAATCAATTACAGACGTCGTACGCGCCTACTGTTCCTACTGTTACCACTACCACCAGAAGATTCTATTCGCCTACGGTTCCAACGACCTATCGACCTTCTACATTGGCTTACAATAAGCTAGATCTGATGGTGGATAGCTCCGATCATCTTTATGCGCAGAGCAAAACCCCGGTGACCCCTCCTACGATTACTCATCAGAATGACGACATGAGAAAGATTGATTTAAGAGAGAGTGAAACGGGACACGACCTGAAGAAATCGAAGAATACTTCGTCATTGATAACCGACGATCGAAAAGGCGACAATGTTCATTTCAAGAATGATGAAGTCCATCTCGAAGAGACGTCAAAGGCGAATTTCAGGATTGACGTAACTGATGTCATTGATGAAGACGAAGTATTCAGACAGCAGAATGACAAGCCAATAATTCAGTATAATAGCGAGGAGAGCTTAGAAGATAGTTTGGAAACAAAAGATAGTATAGGAATTGCTCGAGCGTTGAATAATCCACTTCACAAGATTATACAAAATCAAAATCCTATATACCAGGTGTCAAAAGACAAATGGAAAGATTCGACCACTCCTATTCCATTGCATACAGTTTTAAATCATTCCTCGGAATCTTATGAGAAAGTGGATGATGTGAACTTATCAGACAACTTGAAAAAATCGAATATCTTCAACGAAACGAGCGATGATAGATCGACAGAAGATTACGAGGATACCTCAAGCTTGTCGACGAGAAGTTTTGTTCACGGGATGATTCCACTGTTGAAAAATTGGAAACAGAAAGACGCTGACGCTGTACAAGTGATGACTACATCGATAACTGCGATATCTGCAATAAATTCGACTGAGAGAAACATTGATGAGATTCATGGCGGAATTATTCACTCTTCATCTAATGATAATCGCACAGCTGAGGACCAGAACTTGTCGCCGACTAGATCAAATTCCAGTTTCAATCACGAATCCGTTCCCAGAATAAATCTTAACTTCGAGGTTCCTGAACCAGCGCAGTTTATAAAGCCTCCACTGGAACAAAGGAGTTTTCTTATCAACGTCCCTGAAGAAACACGCTATACGATGATCGATGAGAATTTTAAGATTTCCTGGAGTCCTGAGACGATCACAGAAACCCCACGATTTTCCAGCACATTTGCTGGAAACAACGAGGATCAATCGCCGATATACGAGGAGCTGATTGATTATACAGATGAAAGCTTTTTAGAGACTCCTAGTTCAGGGATTCATTCGACTGCTCAAGTGATTACTGAAATATCTACACCTATTCCATGGCTCGTTTCTACATGGCATGATCGGTCGACAATTGTCGACATTCCTGTGACTGATATAGTTCCGCCGATTATCGATTACAGTGATGAATTCGGTGGCTTTGCCCTGCCAAATGAAAATTATACAGAACAATTGGATTACACAAAACCCGTAGACTCACAAAGAACGCAGAGTTCTTTGACTTCAAAGAAGAACGACAGTGAAGCGAATATCCTGTACAACACGGGATTCCAGTTCACTGTTAGAGACCTTATCAAGATTCAAAAGGAAATAAATGAAAATTTCAGATGTTCTTCAATCTCTGACAAGCAAGGAGACCGCTGTGAAACGAGTTCTAGCACTCCTAAAATTGCAGTTTCTACGCCAAGTGTAAACGAAAGAATAATTTCGATTGGTACAAAAGCGACTACGAAGATTTCGGATCAATTAATTTTTTCGGATAATTCGAAGAATCTAAAATTGCCTGAAAGCACGAAGAGTTTAAAATTGTCCGAAGAATCAGTGACATCTATTCCCGACAAATATTTGACATTTACCACAAAATCGATTAATAGTGATATTAATATAGATAGTACAACTTTGAAGACGATTACGCCGAGAGCTATATTAGAAATTAAAAATCCCGAAAAGAAGATAGAAAAAACGGTGGAAACGACAGTGAGTAATCTGTCATCCTCGATCTATTCAGAATCTCTAAAACAAATCGAAGAGATGATTGATAAACAGGATCCATATAAAGTATCTCCATATGAAGTAGCATACACAGTAAAAAAAGACGACGATCTAGAGACGACTGCTGACGATTTTATTAGTCGATTGATCGCTCAGCAGCAGCGATCGGATTCCCTTTTGAAGGATGAATTGAATGATTTCGAAATTGTCAAATCTGACGAGCCATCAGAAACAGAAATTAGTAGCATTTTGCATACGTCGAAATTTTCTGATACTAGTCACGCCTCTCCAAATAACGCAAGCAATGATAGTTTTTACGTTACTGAAAACGATACAACTAGTGAATTTGAACAATCGGATTCGAATATGAGTATGGTGAGTCTTCTCCAACTGATGGCGGAATTGTTGAAATTAGATCGATTGCCGCGGCCATTTTCGACGAAAGATTTAAGTAGTATAAAAGATTCATTTAATCTGGACCTTGATGAATCATCGTACGACACAACAAATCCACCATTGAATTATCCGCAAATTGGAACGACGTACAAGAATACGAGTCCTAAAGCATCAACGTTGAAGACACCCGCTGAATCATTGAATTTACATTTTAATAAACCATTCTTAGTCACAGGGAGCCCATTGGATTATTCACGAGCCAGAACGCTGTTCGAAAATGCAAATTCTAAGACATCTTTTTTGGATGAAACTTCGGAAACACCTATTAACATTGATTTAAAGCCGCCGAATGTTTTTTCGAAAGTTAGTTTTAACAATGTCACGGAACAGAAGACAGGTCAATCGAAACCAGAAAACAAGATCGCTCGACCACTTCAGAAGGAGGAAATTTTAGAACAATTGACGGAAAACTTTGGAAAGCCTCTTTATCACGGTGATTTGATCTATAGACCACTCGTCTTCGATCTGCCGCAAGTGCAGAGAAGTTTGAATTTCGAGACCGGTTTGCCGATAGAAGAGAGCGAGTATGAAACTAACGAAACGAAAATGGAAAGTCCAGGGTCTACTACAAGACCGACAACAACAACGATCACAACGACTACAACGACCGAATCCGTAAAAACCACCATCGAAACTGAGTTTGTTCCTTCTCTGGGATTCTCTTTAGATACCAAGGAAGGTCGCGAGGAGTACGTTCAAGCAGTACTCGGAGGATTGATCGACGAGCACACCGGTGAAAGTGACGGAAACGAATCCAGCATTGTGCAAAACAAAGCTTTAAAAAATGAAACTTTGGACTCCGAATAATGAAAATTCAAAAGATGTTTAAGAGATCTCTGAAGAATACAAAATATATTAAGAACTTTTAGAGATCTCTGAAATATCTTTGATAATTAATTTCTTCAATGTCAATCAACTATAATTGATCCTTGATTTTCTTCGAGAATTACGATTAATGTTTATTTTTATCTTATAGATAAATTGAATTCAATTTTGCTTTAATTTACTCTTTGGTCGGTATTGATAGTCCATTCTTATTTCAAAATCATCAAGTAATGTTTTAAGATGAAACTTGATTCTGTGATTGACTTATGATATCTTAAAAAAAAAGATGGTTTTAAATATAAGAATCGATTATGAATGCCTTTATCTTTTTCTAATTCTTATAATTAGAATTAGAAAAAAATAAACGGTATGTTAGTCATTGATGTTTATATTGTTTAAAAATAAATAACGATTTTTTAAAAATATTAATTGATATATAAAACTTATATGTATATAATTTTATATTACAAAAAGATTAAAAATTTATAGAAAATATTACTTTTACATACTTAAATATCGAATACTTTTTACATACTTAAATATCGAATAAATATAAATAGTACGTTGCTTTTCAAATAGTGAGATGTACATTTAAAGTCGTTATATTAATCAAGATTAAAGTTAATTAATACGATAAAAAATGGTGTAGTTATGTTTGGCCCATTATTTCTCCCAAGATGTAACATGAATTTCCAATATAACCCTATATATGTATAAACCCATACAGAATAGATCTCCAAGGCACGCCTTAAGGACATGCAGAGAACTTCCAAGTTCTAAGAATATCCCAAAATATTCCTCGGATAAAGTATTCTATGTGGAGATAAGACGTTAGACATTGTGAGAGTTTAGCAAATAAAATAGATTTTATGTTTGCGAAAATGAGCGATAAATAATAATTAAAATAGACTTTCAATCTTTACAATACAAAAGAATTAACGAATTAAAATAAAAATCAGCTCGGATAATCAAACGTAAGTTTTGTAGATTTTTTTTAAACTACAACTTGGCGTTTGTTAACCGCGCTAATTCTCATTAGTTCCGTTATTTGTTGATTATTTTTATATTTTAAATAAACAAATATAACTTAAAAAATATAAGAACGCAATTTGCGAGCATGTTACTCTCCCGAATATTCTCAGTTTATTTTTACATATACATTTTTACATACTTTTGAAAAACTTATTGTTAGATTGGTGTTACATATCAATCTAATATCCTTTTTGAATTCATCAATCAATTTGTCTCTTTGCTCTATTATTCGCTTTTATCTAATAGAGGAGGGCTCGTCATCATTCCTTCTGCATCATCATTTCTAATAAAAATAAGTCTAGTGGTTTCGCAAGAACACATTTTGTGCATAAAACCCAAAGGAAAAATCAATAGATAATTATAGATATTTTCATATTAAATGCATATTCTCGCATTCAAATAAAATTCACAAGTAAATATCATAATCAATTCAATAAATAATAAATAAATGTGATGAAATCTTGTAAATATATATATTATAACCAATTCATTATTATTTGATTTAATCATTGATTAACATATTTTAAAGCAACAAATCTTATTGCGTAACAAATTATTAATTACAAAAAACTGTATCAATATAATATAATAATTTAAAAATAATCAGATTACAAGAGACTTGTTTAACAAGTAATAAATAAATAGGTATACCTAACCATATAAGCAATAATATCCTTTTTGATGAGTGAATTGCAAAGTGCGATCATATGGCGTTACCTTATACAGGATATCATTAAATTACCCATCCTGAACAGGTAGAGCAGATTAAATTGAGCCGAAAAGTCCTTTATCATTTTGCGATTTTAGCAATGATTAACGAAATATTAATTACTAAAAATCGTTGAATTAGTTTCAATAATTTTTTATTCAAATACTATCAACTTTACAAAAAAATTACAAAAATTATTAATTTTCTTCTCATAGAACTATAAGAATTTTTTCAGAATTTTTTATCAACTTTTAGAATTGCATTTTCTTATTTTTATCACCATGACAAAATACGGTATTAAAAAATTTTGGAAAAATTTTCAGAACTTTATAAGAAGAAAATAAACAATTTTTATCTCTTGCTGTTTTTTTGTAAAGTTGATAGTATTTGAATAAAAAATTATTGAAAACTAATATTTAACGATTTTTAATAATTAATATCTCGTTAACCATTGTAAATATCGCAAAATGGTAGAGGACTTTCCGACTCAGTTTAGTCCACTCCACCTGCTCAGGATTAGAAATGCCAATAAATGCGTAATTTAATGACATCTTGTATATTTTATGTAATATTTTTCACAAACTAATTTATGTTTAAGTTAATTAAAATATGTTAGTATACTATATGCATACAGTAATTGGTAATATCTATATAAATAATTGCTAATATTTATGATAATTAATAATATTTATATATCTAATAATAATATTTATGTATCTAGTAATTAGTCTGCAGCATAGCCCATTCATTTCAAAGCAATGGATTTGTGAGATAATTATTTCAGTGATATTCTCAATATTTGATCTTTAGATAAATTATAATTATAAAAATAAAAGTAAAACATTCAAATATTAATTACCTCATTAGAATAAATAGTAAAATCTAATCTATAAAACCTAACCATAATATACGATATTTACTATTTTAAAAAAGTTTAATCTTTATTTTATTAATGATGATAATCAACAAAAAAAGATTATCACGTATAACTTTTTTTCACAAATCCATTACTTTAAAATTAAAAAATAATTTATGACTCACAAGTCTGTTGCGCAGCACAGCGGAATTGAAATATTAATCTGTAAAATATAAATATATCCAAATATATAAAAAGCAATCCCCAAAAATATCCCAAAAAATAAGTATTATATATGTTAAATATTTTATTTACTCTCTTTTCAAATAAAATAATAAAAAGAATTATATTAATTTTAAAAAGTTATTTAGATATTAATTTTTACAAAATTAGATATATAAATCTAATCGCTTAATTTACTTATTTATTTAAATAACATTGTTTATATATGTTATTTAAATAATTGTAAATCCTGTCTTCAACAATTTCAAATATTTAAATATTTAAATACATTAAATATTATTTAAAAATATTAAAATATATTCTAGCAAATGTTCTAATTTCTCAAAATAAAATAAAATAAAAAATAATACATAAATTTTTTTCATGTAAATACATAAATTGTAACTATTGGGTTGGCCGGAAAGTTCATGCTGATGTTGAAGGAAAATTGAAACGCAGAAGATTTAAATTTTAGTATACATTTATTAAATTATATAGATTAGTCGGCATGAACTTCCCGGACAACCCAATAGATCTCATACTATTATAATTTCGTTGAGCTCAATTTCTAACGCTACAGACACGTGAGAATTAAGATTTTACATCGCACATTGCAATTTATTTCTTCGAAAATAAGAATCATTATTGCGTTCTTACGGTATTCGAATCCGAGCTCAAAAATTAGAACGATCTAACCCTCAATTACAAGACACTCACCCACGGTTGCTCCGCCGTTGCCTGATGCCATCCCGAGCCTCCTCCTCCTCTCTCTTTCTTTCTTTTTTTTTCTCTTCGTTGTTGCTCCAAATTCTTAGTATTAATCTGCACATACATACACACACAAACACACTAGCACTGTACACATCGGCACATGCGACGCAACTTCGTTTCGCGAAGCAGGAATAGCTGATATCACATATCGCTATTGTATGATACTCATAACGACGTACACAACATTCCCGTTGATCGCATAGAACTGCTGATCACAAAAAGCGCCTCCTTAAATCGTAATGGAGGAAATAACACGCAGAAATCTCACCGCGAACTACCCGCGACACAACCCCGTTTCGCGAAGCAAGGATAGCCGATATCGTTTATATACCGCACGATACTCATAACGATGTAAACAACACTCCCGTTAATTGCGTAGAACTGTTAATCGCAAAGAGCATCTCCTTAAATCCATAATGGAGGAATAACACGCGGAAATCTCACTCGTGCGAATTCGCGACGCGCCCGTAACGACTCTAGTACGCAATAGTGCAACGGACAAATTTGAAATGGCGGAGATTCGTTGATTGCGCAGCCAACTTCACGCGACAAGCGCGGCTGTTCGCGATGATGCTACACCTGTTGCTACCCCACACGTACTTTCGTCCACTTTCCGCACTTTGAATAATCATCGAGAATTCACGACAATTATATCGTCACATGTCGCGACATTAGCAAACACGTAGATTCAAATTCGAAGGAAAATTGAAGGATATGTTAAAATGTCGCCAAAATATCACTTCGCAAAGTACGACGTTCAGGCGATCAATTGTGTATCTTGAAATGATATAAAGATTGCTTTTATTTAATAACACAATCGATACAAGAACCATTGTATCTTCGTTATTCTTTGAATATCAGAGATAGAACGACGTTTAATACCGATTGTGTCTCCTAAAAGGAAAGCACCCACAAATTACAAAAGTGAGCAAATGAATATTTAAAAGTTTATTGGTCAATAAGTATGCCCATTTCTGTAATTTTTATCTCATTTCAAAATACACAATCGCTCCCCTAGGCGATATAACTGTTCACGTCTCATCATTGCTTGCATAAAATATATCTGATTTCTATTATACCTGAGTTTCGATCGAAGAAATCTCGCGTTGTACGCGTCTTGCAAAATCCGACATCAGAATCGTGTCATGCAATTGACGAGACTGGAAAACAACAGCGATTATGACGCTATTACGAATGGAAAAGCATTCCGGCACCGTCCGATGCGCAGCCGATCTGCTCCGTGTCTGCGACGACATTTTAATGTCATGTGAAATTTAGAAATATTAGAAAAATAAAATTAATGATAAAATTATTTAATTGTTTAATGTCATGTGAAATTTAGAAATATTAAGAAAATAAAAATTATAATAAAATTATTAAAGATATATTGAAAATATAATTAATTAACAATAAGATTTTTTAAATATATATATATAACTAATGACTTTGAAACGTGACGTTACCTCGGTCACCTTCGTGTCACTCACCACTGCGCAAGTCAGTTTAACTGCTTAATTCGGCCGTAAATTCGGACTGTTCAAAAATGTGTAATCGAGATTTAACATTGTATTCACGATGATTTTTGCGAAGCAAGAATTATTAATCGAGGTATTGATTTGTCGCAGATTTTTTTCAGTTTTCGTTATATGAATCGAACGATGATTCATATATTACTTTATGTTGATAAGCGAGTCATGTTCACATCGATTTGAAAAAGCAACGTCCGAATCATGATAAGAGAGAGAGAGAGAGAGAGAGAGAGAGAAAGAGAATTAAAAAGATTACAGAGATTATTATTTATATTAGAGAAACTATTTAGAATGTGGATGTCGGAATTATTCCGTTTTCCCTTAAAAAATACAATAGAAATCTAAGGAGTAATCGAATAATTTCGATCGGAATTCATTCCGAATAATTTTATAATATATACCCTTCAAATATTTAAATAGTAAAGACTTTTTTAATATTACTGTGTATATATTTATTTACAATAAAATTAATTACAATACTAAACGCGTTACATAATTTGTGTGTATAAAATGTTACAAAAAAGTTAATTTCAGGGGAACTGAAAATTAAATAAAATTTAAAATTAATTAAAAATTTTATTTAATTTTAATTCCTCTTTTTCAATTATCAAGTATGTACATATGATGTTTAATATATATCCCTACCTACTGTAGAGAGTGTATTAGTTAAATATATTATGTAACATCTTTTAGTTTCATTATATCTATTTTTTTATTTTTAAAATAAAACTTAATTACCCTAAATTTATTTAAGTGTCATTTTATTTATAATAATTTCATTTTTTAATTTAAAATGATTGTGTTTATCTCTTTCTATTCATATTTATTGTCCCTATCTATCCATTCTTGTCCTATCTACCCGTATTTTCATTTATTCATGCTTATTCGCGTATCCTATCTCCATTCGTGTATTCCTTATATCTAAATTATTTTATTAATGTATAACAACACGGCGAATATATAAAACGTACAATAATGGGTGTGTTCAGCAGAGAAAGTAGCTTTGCAAATGTTGTAAAATTTTTCGATACAATTGATTCCTTATGGATTTAAATGTACAAACTATACATCAATCATATTGCAGAATTTTACAACAGTTGCTTTCTCTGCTGAACGCAGCAGCTAATGTCTAATCATATCCTATCGCGTTCTAATAAATTCAGCGGAATAACCGCGATCATATTAAATAGCAATAAACAATAATAATTAAAAGAGATTTTTAATCTTTAAAATACAAAAGAATTAACAAATAACGAAGCTAATGAAAGAATAATCAGCGCGGATAATCAAACGCAAGTTTTGTAGATTTTTTAATTTACAAAACTTGCGCTTGATTATAGGCACTGGCTCTCATTAGCCCTGTTGTTTGTTGGTTATTTTTATATTTTAAATAAACAATAATTTTAAAAAATATAAGAACTCGCAATTTGCGAGCAAGTTACCCTCCCGAATTTAGTTTGTCTTTACATAACCATTTAAAAGCAAATTGGTACAACTTACTTCGTACAGATCCTCTTCTTTCTTCTGGTCAAATTAAACTCACTCTTCATTGCTGGCCAATTTTCTGGCTTCATGTGCCAGAAATATACAATAAGGAGAAATACTCCTTTTTGCTGACTAACATCGCCGGCAATAAGCGTAATTTTACGCTTTTATACGATGCGCGAAACACGAAGGGGCCATCATATTAATGAAATTAATTAAATATTAACATGAACAATTATTAGTAATAATAGTAATTTCATTAAGATACGAATAATTTTCACGTTTATTCTCTATTCGCATTTATTCGAAATAAAAAATATAAATATTCGACTAAAATAAATCTACATTAAAAAAAATCGTCAACAACGTTTAGATTTCAAAAGTTATAAAATTATAAATATTCTCAAATATTATAAAATTAGATTAAATTTCTTAATAAAAACTTTATAATATAAATAACAAAACTTTAATTAAAAAATAAATTGAAAATTACTAAATCATCCGATAAAATTCAAGGCCCATGTACATATTTTTAATGATTCGAACGATTCTTTGCTGAATCTCATCTCAAAGCGTGCATGCGGAGATGAAAAATTCAGATGAATGATGCAAGATCCGAAAAGGAAATTTTTCCACACACGCATACAGAACGATACGCAAGTAATAATTACTCTATGCAAGTAACAATAACTTATTTCAAAAATTCATATATCAACAAATCGATTGTAATTTCAGAAGCATTAAATTAATTCAAAATATATCTTGAATCCTAGCAAGTTTAATATTTTAATCATGTTTTTTAAATTAAAACAAATTGAATATGATCATTGAAAAGTGGGTTTCTTCGATTAATTTTATAATATTTTTCAAAAGAAAAAAAATTCTTGTTTTGAGTACACAATAATGAGTTTTTTTAAAATTTTGTAGTAAGTGTATTTTAAGAGTATTATCAAGAAAATATTCTTTGTTAAAAGTAAGTAAACCGTTACTTAAGAGAAAGAAAACAAAATTGAATAATCACGTTTCTTAGCAATAGATTGATATTTTTCTGCAGGCGTTGATAAACATATCTTTGAATTTTATGAATTATTAGAATCATTTTTGTATAACTTATTATTTCAAAATTAAGTATTTTAAGTGACGCAAAATTTTAAACGCGATTTTCAAATAATTATATAAAATATTAATATAATAATTATATACAAATTCTTCTATTTTTTGACAAAATATTGGATCTTACATCATATTTTAACTGGAATAAAATCCAGTTATGTATGGATAAGTTATAAAAGTTTAGGTTAAAGTCGGTATACTGAGATAAATAGCAAAAATTAATCGTAAAATATCTTTTAGAAAAAAGCGAGATCAAAAAATTGTATAGCATATGCGTTATATATTATAATATTTTGATTTCTTTAGTAACATGAAACACAAAGTATGAAATAATTAAAAGAATCTTAGAAAACAATATGTATTCAACACATATGTATATTTACATTGCTTTTCTGTACACCAACTTAATAAAATTTAATCCTGAACGAATATTTGAATATAGGATAGATAGGAAAAATAATAAAATAATACTTTTTGGCAAAAAATTTTTCATATATTAATACACTGAGAAAAAATATATTCTAAATTTCAATAAATATTCATTTGAATAGTACCAACTATGTATTTATTAAATATAAAAATATATTTATTTGGTACAAAAAACATTAGTTTTGATTCAACATTCATTTCTTTTTATTAAGTAAATACTTATTTATTGTAAGTAAATGTTTAATTGGAAATATTCAAATAAATATTTATTTAAATTTAGGTCATTTTTTTCTCAGTGTATGTATAAATATGTATAAATATGTATGTATGTGTAAATATACATAAATATTCATAAACACGTATAATCATGAAATATGTCCATATATATTCATACATTCCTATTTCTTTTGTAAAATTACTTTTCAGTATAATAAAAACAACAATAGTAATGTGAAAACATAAAAAATAATTAAAGGGATAATTTTCTTATTGTTTGTTTTAGAAAAAAATAAGTTTGGAAAAATATAAAAAAATTGATCATACACAATTATGCATAATTTTATATATAATACTAATATATTATACATAAGTAATTTTTTATATTTCTTCATCAAACTTGATTTTCTCTAAAATAAATAGTGTAAAAAGTAGCCTTTTAATTATTTTTAATGTTTTCACATTACTATTATTATATCTATTACACTAAAAAATAATTTTACAAAAAAAAAAGGATGTATGGACATTTCATATAAAATTATACATGTTTATAAATATTTACGTTTGTTTATACATATTCATCTATGAAAAATTTTTTACTGTAACAAACATTTCTATATTACGATATCAATAAACAATTCCAATTGTGACAACTCTAATTACTTTCTATGAAGAGCAAATCTTCAAAATGCATAATTTTTAGAAAACGAGAAAGAAAGAAATACACAAGAAAATTACGCATTTTAGAAAAAATAACAATATGCCAATCAGTAGGATGTGAAATATTAAACAAAATTGCTAAACAATAAAAAATGTTAAACAAATGCTTTTTGTTTGTCTCTAGTTAAAAAACATAATGCACTTTAAAATGTCTATGTTTTTTCAGCATATAAATTAATGCTGAAAAAATGCTTTCTGAACATTTCAGAGTAGCTTATAATATGAGTTTCTTTCAACATTAGAATACTATGCCATATCTATCTAAAAAAAATGAAACATTAGATAAAATGCATTTTGAAATTCTGCTCTTCATATATTTTTTATATTTTTTTTAATTTCCTTTATTTCACATATTTAAAAAATATTTTATTATCTTTTATTTTTACTTTCAAATGTATCAAGAGGTTACATTTTAGTGTAAAGAAAAAAATACAAACATTTAAAAAACCACATCAAATTAGTCGATTTATCATTGTTTTGAGATTGCATTACTCATTGGGTTGTCCGGAAAGTTCGTGCCGACTAACTTATATAATTTAATAAATGTATACTAAAATTTTAATCTTCTGCGTTTCAATTTTCCTTCGACATTGGCACAAACTTTCCGGACAACCCAATACAAAAAAGAACACCAGGTGTCGGAATCGGGGATTTTGACGTGCTTTTTACAAGCTGTTCTCCAACAAAAAAATATGTATCCAACCATTTCAGCCATCGGCCTATAATTTTGAAGAAATCTATTTTTTAAATAATTATTATAGTAATTTGAAAAACGTACTGTACAAATGAAAATATCAGTATAAACTTCTTTATAAATTTTATTTTAATTTAATGTTATTAATTTTAATTACTTTTTGATCGTAATCAAATTTCATGAAGTTACATAATTAGTATTATTACATATTAATATTATAGATAATAATTAAACACTCATTTATGGAATATTTATTATTATCATCATTATCGTCGTCGTTGTTGTTATTCACATGCATAAATAAGATAATGAAAACTGTGACAGTTTTTGAAATTAGAAATTGGAAATTATGATTACAAACAAGTAAGTCATATGTAATCTTCTTTTGATTAACATTAATAAATTTATTAATAATACTATAAAACTAATCATGTTTTGTAGACGTACATACATTGTAGACATATGGGTGATATAAATCATAAAAACAAGAAAAACATAAATATTTATTGCATTGTAAACATCTTACGAATGAATTTTAGAATGAATTTCATTTTAAAATGAAAAATTTGATTCTCATCAAAATTGATTCCTGAAAGAAGCTATTTCCACAATATCAATCAAATCTTCTTTCAAATCACCAGATATTAGAAAAAGTTATTGTGTTTTGCAACAAAAATTCATTCCTAAGATGTTTACAATGCAATAAATTCACAATAAATGATGTTGTGCAGTAAATATTTATGTTTTTCTTGTTTTGTAGACGTATGGGATGATTTACATCATTCCATACGTCTACAAAACATGATTAGTGATAGAATTTTCTATTTATTATTATTAATAAATCAATTATTGTTAATCAAAAGAAGATTACAAACATATGACTTACTTGTTCCTAATCATAATTTCCAATTTCTAATTTTATCAAGAACCGACGACGATAACGATGATAATAATAAGTATTCTATAATAAATATTTCATGTGTGTTTAATTACCTAAATTAATATTAATATGTAATTTTATAAAATTTCATTACAATCAAATAATTAAAAAATTACAAAAAAGTAATTAAAACTTATAACTTAAATGAAATTTATAAGGATACTGATATTTCCATTTATACAGTATGTTTTTCAAATTATTACAATAATTTACACGATCGGACACGTATCTTTTTTTTTTCACTGAAGAACAGTCTGTAAAGAGCACATAAAAATTCCTGACCTCACCTAGTGTTCTCCTTGTATCAATTTAAGTTTGAATTACTTATAATTAGTATCAAAGCATTCACATTAACGTATAAAATTTTACAAAATTTTTTTAGCCTTTAATAATTTTCTGATATTAAACGGTTTTATTCTATTGTTTTAATTAAATTAACGAAATATTGCGTAAGAACAGTGGTGACCTATAAAAATGATTAAAAGTAATTCAAACTGGCTAACGTGAAATTATAAATTTAGCAGTGCATGCACAATATAATAAATTCTATAGTGAAGAAGCATTCAGGACTAAGTTTATCCTAATCTATTATAACTTATCCATTTCAAGGTAACGGATGTATGAAATGCTGTACATACATTTATCTGTATACTTTTATTAAATTGATGCATATAGCATCTGGATATATAATAAATATGGTAATGAAATTATCATACATCCGTTACCTCAATAAAAAAATAAATACATTACTCACCAACCCAATGCATAACGGCGGAGTTATATCAGCAACGTCGATACGATAATTCTGTTAACAAAAAGAATATAAAATTCAAATTAGAACAGAATAAAAAATCAACCAATATTTTAAAAAATATTTACTAAATGCAAAATTTTTTTGATAATAATTATGTAAATTTTTAAATATATAATTTCTATAAGCATCGAATTTTTTAATTCATCATTTAGTTATATCTATATAATCTATATAATTATATACTTTCTTAAAAATACAAATATCAGTATTTACAAAATATCAAAATGATTTTAAAATAATCTTTTTTTTTAAATTCATTTTTAAATCATTAAAATAAAACGACTCAAGATTACACAGAAGAAAGATTGTAATAAGCAAAAAATGATATTTACCGCAAGGTTGCTCCGCCGGTGCCTGATGCCTCTCCCAGACCTCCTCGTCCTCTCAGAATCGGGTTGACATCCTCTCGCACAGGACACTCGCGTAAAACACTCGCGAATAATACACTACATAGACGCCCGCGGACTATTCATTTATAAAAGTCTTTCGCGCGACACTGCGGCACTCCACGTTTACAAAACCCATGATAAGATTTCTATTTCGATCGGTGGAATCAACACCACACGTCGACGAGTACTTGCAAAACACACGA